>Ga0207428_10000368_pt1 | contig 57659 bp, 56 predicted proteins | sample RhiMethybrSRZTD1_FD_187600 | JGI IMG/M metagenome (GOLD analysis project Ga0207428, IMG submission 187600) | Populus rhizosphere microbial communities from Tennessee, USA - Rhizosphere MetaG P. TD hybrid SRZTD1 (SPAdes) (version 3) | ecosystem: Host-associated > Plants > Roots > Rhizosphere >...
CGACCGGCGGCAGAGACCTCCAGAGGGGAAGATGTGGCCCATTGTCCACGTAGAACGCGGTGAGGAGCAGGATGTACGAGATCGCCATGCCGGTGACGTGAACCCGGAGCCATCCGCGCCATAGGCGCCGCCTCGCCAGTCGGCCCACCGCTCCGGCCCCAAATGACAAGATACCGAGAATCAAGAGGTGCGTATTGGCGGGCCATCGCAAGATTGACAGGGCGGCCATGGTCAGGAATACGACCACGAGGCCCCAGTAGTAGACCGTGCCGGAAGCCGGGTGGCGGCCGGCGCGCTTGGGGCTGAGCATGGCGACCAAGCCCGCCACGGTACAGACCAGCCCCGCGGCCACATGCACGGTTACGACGCTGAGGAATGCCGGCGAGGACGACGGTATCGGGATGCCGAGGACGACGATGCCCTGGTCGGCCACTGACCCATTTTCTCAGACGCAAATATGCGGCCCACGGATCAAGCGCTCCTTCAGCGGCAGGGCGAGGCCTTCCACGAGGCGCTGTCGGATTTCGTCCGCGCCTACCTCGTCGGTGAGCGTGACCGTATCTGCTGCCATGACATCTCGCTCAGTCAGTGCTATGCACTCGAGGCTCTGATTCGTCGCGGGCCGTCCACACTCAAGGCGCTTGCTGCTGATCTGTCCCTCGACAAAAGTACGGCGAGTCGCGTGGTTTCTACCCTTCAGCGCAAGGGTTACGTGGGCCGCACCGCCCACCCGGTGGATGCGCGCTCCGTGTTGCTGGACGTCACGTCTGCCGGCCGGCGGCTCCATGACCGGATCCGGGCGGACCGCATCGCCGAGCGCACTCAGCTACTCGCGGCATTCCCCGCCGAAGTGCGTGACGACATTGCGGACGCGGTGCGGCGTGTTGCCGACGCCACCCGGCGGCGCATGGGGTGCGCGACTCAGCCAACCGCTCGGTTGGCCTAAACCATGTTCCATGAGTGGACGGTCGGCGCTCATGATGTTGTTCCTGACAACTGGATGATCAGGCCGGTTCGATGAAGATCATAGAAGGCGGGCTGGACGACCCCCGTGTTCAGGCGTTGCTCGTCTACCACTTCACGAGCGCGCGGGCCCAAACCGCGGTAGGGAGTGCGCACGCGCTCGATCCAAGCAGGCTGCGAGCGCCCAGCATTCAGTTTTGGTCCGCCTGGAATGGGGACCTCGTCCTCGGCATTGGCGCGTTGAAGCGGCTCTCCGACTCCCATGGAGAAATTAAATCCATGCACACCGACGAGGCGAATCGTCGACGTGGCGTCGCGACCGCTATGCTGCAGCACATTATCGGGCGGGCGCGGCATTTTGGGCTGTCTCGATTGAGCCTGGAGACCGGATCGTGGCCGTACTTCATTCCGGCGCGCGAACTGTATCGACGTCACGGGTTTGTGGAGTGTGCACCATTCGCCGACTATCGTCCGGACCCGAATAGCGTCTTCATGACGCTCGAGATTCGGTGACCGCGATGGCTGCGCGTCCTGAGGAGGAGGGAGGAGCGTATGGCGGACCGAGACATCAAGGAGATCGTGAAGGAGAAGTACGGCAAAGCGGCGCTGCAGGTGGTGGCCGGAGGTGACGCCTCGTGTTGCTCCGGCAGCGCGTGTGGTGAACGTCACGCTGCGGATCCGATCACCTCGAACCTGTACTCGGCCAACGAGACAGCGGCCCTTCCCGCCGACGCGGTCTCGGCCTCGCTCGGCTGCGGCAACCCGACCGCACTGGCGGAACTGAGGGCTGGGGAGGTCGTGCTCGACCTGGGTTCGGGCGGCGGAATCGATGTGCTGCTGTCGGCCCAGCGCGTGGGACCGACCGGGAAAGCCTACGGCCTCGACATGACTGAGGAGATGTTGGCCCTGGCGCGCGAGAATCAGCGCAGGGCCCACGCTGACAACGTAGAGTTCCTCAAGGGCGAGATCGAGGCCATCCCGCTTCCGGACAGCTCCGTGGATGTGATCATCTCGAATTGTGTCATTAATCTCTCGGCCGACAAGGACCGGGTGTTCACGGAGGCGTTTCGGGTACTTCGTCCCGGCGGACGTTTCGCGGTATCCGATGTGGTCGTGCGCGGGAAGGTACCCGACCAGATCAGGGAGAGTCTCGAAATGTGGATCGGGTGCGTGGCGGGCGCGCTTGAGGAGAGTGAGTATCGCGCGAAGCTCGCGAGGGCAGGGTTTGAAGGGGTAGACCTCGAGCCCACCCGGATCTATCGCGCCGAGGATGCCAAAGACTTCCTACGGCAGGACGGCTCGGGCATCGACCTAGGCGCCGTCGATGGCAAGTTCATGAGCGCGTTCGTCAGGGCTCGCAAGCCACTTGGATCCGGCGCATGACCACGCGGTGGGAGCGGCCGAGACCGAGCCGCGCAATCGCTTGCTGCATAGGGCATGGTCTTCTCCTCGATCTGCCCTTACCGCTTCCGAGAAGGCGACCTAGGTAAGGCGTGTAACATGATCGAGGTAGCGACGTGACGAAAACGCGGATCAGCCGAGGATGGCTCATTCCGCCGTGTCGTGAGTTAGGCGAGCGGGGAAACGAGTGGCACGGGTGCCCGACCTCCAATTCAGTCTTCAATCGCACTGGCCCCCGCTGGCCTGGCTCGCGCGACTCGACGCCTCGTCGAACACCGTCTCCGTCCTGCATGGTGCCGCGGTCGAGATCGCGGACGATTGGTTCGGTGAGGCGGTCTGGGACGGAGAGTACGCCGCTGGCGGCATCGACCGAACCGACATCGTTGCGGGTAGTGCAGGGCGGCGCCGCGGCAGCACTCTTACCTTCGTCTCCTCCGGCTCGACGGTAGACCGTCTTCAAACGTTCACTCGGGGCCACACCGCCTGGGTTTCGAACTCGCTCGCCTGTCTGCTGGCTGCCGTCGGTGCCCATGTCGATCCAACCTATCGTCGGTACTATGACGACGCGGCGACGATCATTCAGGGCCTGAACCGCTACAAGCGCTCGCTCTCGACCTCGCTCGGGCCGGTCGATCTGGTTTACTTCGACAACCTCACCTGGGACGGCACCAGCTTGAACCGGGAACCGAAGCCGGTACCACCTCGTGATTTCTCGACTTTCGAGAAGTACCGGACCTTTCTCGATGAGAGCCTCGCGGCGGTGGCCGCGAACTCGGCCGATTCCGCCAGACGGTTCCCGCTTCGCTTGCTGGGCACTCTGTCCTCGGGGTATGACTCGACAACCGTCAGCGTACTGGCGAAGGCTCATGGGTTGACCGAGGTCCTGACCGTCGATCGAGCCCGTGGCGGCGACGAAGACTCGGGCGCGACGGTAGCGGCAATGCTCGGTCTGCGCGCACACCGGATCTCGCGCGACGCGTGGCGAAACGCGGACCGCCCCGAGGTGCCGTTCATCGCGTCGTACAGTTCCGCCGAGGACCTCCCGTTCAAAGCGGCCGAGGAGCTCCTGCGCGGTCGCGTGCTTCTGACTGGCTATCATGGGGACAAGGTATGGGGACGGTCGTCCCCGGACCACCCGATCGATCTTAGTGATCAAATCGTACGCGGCGATCCCTCCGGGCTCGCCCTCACGGAGTACCGTTTGTGGGTTCCGTTCATCAACTGTGCGGTCCCCTTCTGGGGCGCAAGGCAGATCGGCGACATCCACGCGTTAAGCTGCTCGGAAGAGATGCGCCCGTGGGACGTGTCCGGGCCCTATAGCCGGCCAATTTGCCGGCGTATCGGCGAGGAGGCCGGCCTCCCGAGAGAAGCCTTCGGCACGCGCAAGCGCGCGGTGACGGTGAACCCGTTCGCAGGCAACCGCGAGCTACTGACGCCGGGCGCGCTGCCCGACTACCTCGAGTGGATTCGGCAGAACCGCACGGCATGGCTGCGCCGCGGCAAGCTCCCGCCGGTGGCCAGCTCGAGGGTCCACTCCTGGGTCAATCGCTGCTACGTCCGCTGGACCGACTTCATCAGCCCCTTGAGAACAAAGCGATTCGTCTGGCGCTTCGTGAATGCGAAATACCACCCTAGGTATCTGGCCTCCTACCTGTTCCCGTGGGCCCTTGACCGCGCCATGCAGGTGTACCGGGGCGGAGCACCCGTTTCCAGGTACTTGACCGAGCCGACGGCGGCCGCCGAGAACAAGCGCAACCCTGAGGTCGCAGCGGACCGGACACCTCACCGGAGCTAGTGGGCCGCTGCTTGCGCTTGACCGACCCCAGACCGGCCTGTACGTTGAAAACATCCCTCGGATAAGTCTCTTGCGGTACTCCAGAGCATCCCTTGGATAAATCTTTCGAGAAGGAGAAGTGCCATCATTCCGAAGTCCTCTGTCCTGCTGATCCTTGCCATGGTCGGTCTCAGCGCATGCGCATCGGCGCCGCCGCCACCCTCCGTCGCCACGCCGCCTAGCGCGCCCGTAAGCGAGGTGCACCGCCTCGCGGTCGTGCCCTCGGGCGAGAGCAAGCTGACCGTGCCTGGCGTCTCTGCCTCCGACGACGTCGGCAACACGGTCGGCCGCGTGTTCAGCGACATCGCAAAGTGGTATCCCCAGGCCTACCTCTATCAGGCGTTGGCCGTCCTCGTCCAGCGTGGCGTTGACTGGATCTTTCAAGACAAGCGCTCGTCCGCCGCGGATCAATACGCCCGCGGGATCACTCCGAGCGCCGTGGTGGCGGACGCGTTCACCCGCACGCTCGTCGCCAGCGGACGGTTCGATCAGGTGCGGACGCTCCAGGGGGAGCCGGTCGGTGACGATCGCCGTGAGGCGGATGCGGTCGTCCGTGTCCTCGTGCCCACCTGGGGCATCGTCCGCGTGCGCGGCGGCAAGCCCGAGATGATGGCCGCGTACGCGGACGTCCGTGCGCAAGTCAGCGTACGCCCGACTTCCGTCATCACATGGGAGCACGACGAGGATGTCACGCACGGCGAGCGGCTGCCGGCGCAGGCATTCACCGGTGACCTCCAGTTAGCCCGGCAGGCGCTGAAGGACGTGCTCGAGCGGGCAGGCCAGCGGCTCGCGAACGAGCTGCTCTACGCGCGGGGCGATCAATGAGAGCGGCCGCGGTCGCGGTCGTCCTCGCGGCGATCGCCGCGCTAACCGGGTGCTCGTCCGCCCTTGACGTCGGATATCCGGAGGCAGCGGTGAACCCTGGCTTGCTTGCGTCGGTGGCGCCGCGGCGCGTCGCCGTCGGCCCGGTCACGGATAGGCGGTCGGATCAGACGCGGATCGGGGCGAGGCCCGAGAACGGAAAGCCCATCGAGACGGCGAGACCCGTGGCGGACATCGTGCGCGATGCGCTCGTGGTGGAGCTCACGCGGAACGGCCACGTCGTCGTGCCCGAAGGCGGTGACGTTCGCGTCGCGGCGGATGTGGACGACTTCTGGCTGGACACGGCGGGTAGCGACGGCTCCACACAGTACGTGGGGCGCGTCGCGCTCGCCGTGGCCATCCGCGACGAGCAGGGCGGGTCAACTGTCCTCGTGCGGCGCTACGCCGGCATCAGACGGCGGTACGCGGACCCGGACGCCAAGGAGGCATGGCGCGAGGTCATGGACACGGCGCTGGCGAGGACGGTGCACGATCTCGCCACCGACCCTGAGCTCGTGAGGGCCCTCGGCACCGTCAGTCGGTAGAACGCTTGGCGATTTCGAACCGGACGGGAGCAGGCGGTCTCGCGCGCTTGCCCGGGGCCCTGCTCCTCGCCGTACCGGTGCTCCTCGGTGCGGCCTGCGCGGTGATCCAACGCGATACCGAGCGAATGCTCGTCGCGGCGGGGTTCCACATGCGCCCCGAGGATTCCACGGAGCTGCAGGAGGATCTCCGGTCGATACCGCCGCATCGGCTCGTGAGCCGAACCAAGGACGGCAACGTCGTCTACATGTGGTCAGATCCCGACCGTTGTCACTGTATCTATGTCGGCGGCAACAAAGAGTATTCCGAGTACCAGCGTCGCAGCTTGGCGCGCGAGCGCAAACCGCCGGCAGGGGCCGCGGGAGGGGCGCCGTGAGCACCGGGCGATGCTGATGGCCTCGCGAATCGGCCATCTGGTCATCGCTCGTCTCCCCGTTGTCGCGCTTGGAAGCGTCGACGAAGCGCTGGGGTCATGCCCGAGGTTTTCATGCTCGGCACGAGCGTCCCGGCTCGAAGCTCAAGAAAGAAAACACGGCTTCGTACCCGGCCCCTTTAGGGCTGCAGGCGTATAAGCCGCACGCTACCGACGTGACCGCCGGACGCTCGTGCAGGCGAGCCATCCGGATTTGCTCCCACTGCATGCCGTTCAACGAAGACTCGACGATATAGTCGTTGCTCTCCGCACGTACACGAAACCACACGGTGTTCACGTCCTTGGCCAGGGGCTGGGTCGACCAGTCGGACAGCTGCGCATTGGTCACGACCGCGCCAAGACGATTGAGGCCGTGCGGCTCGAATTCGACAGAAGCCTTGAGCCAGCAGGCCGGGGAGACGCGGACCATGAGGCCCCCTTGGTCGTACTGGTGAACCGGATGCGAAGTGACCTTGGTGGTGAGTACGAAGTCGCCACTCGCCTCGAGGTACAAGAAGTGCCCGTTGTCGGCCTCGAACCCGTAGTGCGTTCGCTGCCAGAAGTCGGTTCCGGCGTCGGGATTGATACGAAGGCACTTGGACGCTTGGTCGATACGCCAGTGCGCGGGTGCCGACGTCCAACGGAGGCGCGAGCTGAACGACGGGCTTGCGAATGACTCGTGAAGCGCCGCGTCCGTCATGAATGTCATCCACTGCGAGCGTACCAGTCTCGTGCCGCGATGCGCTACCCGTGGCCCGGCGCGCGCTTGACCGCGCCCCGGCGTGGGTGCAGACTCCGGCCATCTCGAGCGGCGGAGGCATCGCGGTGATCAGGGCTGTGACCCTCTGGGCGGTCTCGCTCGCGCTCGTGGCGAGCATTGCGCTTGGTCCCACACCCGCTCTTGCACAACGCGGCGCTGGTATGGCTCGTGGTGGGGGCGGCTTCATCGCCGCTCAGACGGCCAGAGGCGGTACCTCCGTGGTCGGCGGTGGCACGCGAGGCGGGACCTTCGTGGCCGGCCGGGGGCCGGGCGGTGCCGCATTCATCGCCGGTCAGACCGGCGCACGGGGGTTCGTTCACCAGCGAGATGGCTTTCACCGTCACCCGGTCCATCGCGGGTTCAACTCCTTCGGCACCGTGGTCATTTACGGTGCGCCGTACGCCTACTGGCCCTACTACGACATGTCGCTCTACAGCCAGCCGCTGGCGTACGCTCCGTCGCCGACCCACGTCGCCTCCTATACGCCCCCGGTAAACAACACGCTCTCCCTGTCGCCGCCTTCTCCCCCGACGCCCAGCGTGGTGGAGTTTCCGACCGGACGCTACGAGCTGCGCGGCGACGGCATCACGCAGCCGTACCGCTGGGTGTGGATCCCGAAGCCTCCCACGGCTCCCCCCGTGGAGCTGTCCTCGTCCGCGCCGCCGGCCTCGGTCGAGCCGGGATCAACGCATCACACCCCGCTATACCGCTGGACCGACGAGCAGGGAACCGTGTACTACACGGACCGCTTGAGTGCCGTTCCGGATCGGTACCGCGCCAAGTCACGGCGGGGCGAGCCCTCGTAGTTGCCCTGACGTAATCGTTCCTCTTCCAAACGTCTGGGCAAATTCTCCACTAGCGGCTCCCGCTCGTTGATGGCCGCACCTTCCAATTCGACGTCGGCTGTGCCAGCCTGTTGAGGGTTGACCGGCGCATTTCCTTTTCTACTGGCTGCAGGTGAGGAGGACAAGGATGAACGTCGACACATCCCGACGCGTGGTGGCCGAAGTGTTCGGAACGTTCTGGCTGGTGTTCGGCGGATGCGGCGCGGCCGTGCTCGCGGCGGCCTTTCCAGGTCTCGGGATAGGATTCGTCGGGGTCTCGTTTGCGTTCGGCCTGACCGTGTTGACGATGGCGTACGCCGTCGGACACGTGTCCGGTGGGCACTTCAACCCCGCGGTGACACTCGGGTTGTGGAGCGCAGGGCGTTGCGCAAACCGCCACGTGGTCCCCTATATCGTCGCTCAGGTCATCGGCGCGGTTGCCGCAGCCGCGGTGTTATGGCTCATCGCATCGGGCAAGCCGGATTGGGTTCCGGGCGGCTTCGCCGCCAATGGCTATGGTGATCTCAGCCCTGGCAAGTACCGCCTCGTCGCCTGCGTGTGTATCGAGGTGCTCATGACGTTCTTCTTCGTCTTCATCATCATAGGGACGACCTCGAAGGGCGCCGCCACCGGGTTTGCCGGGATTCCCATCGGTCTCGCCCTCACCCTGATCCATCTCGTCTCCATCCCGGTCACCAACACCTCGGTCAATCCGGCCCGCAGCACTGGGCCGGCACTGTTTGCCGGCGGGCAGTATCTCGGCCAACTGTGGCTCTTCTGGGTGGCGCCGATTGTCGGCGCACTGATCGCCGGATGGCTCACTCGCTGGATGTACGAGCGGGAAGGGATTGTGGAGACGATTGTGGTGGAGGAACGACGTATTTCGTGATGCGGGGGCGTGGACGCCGCGTGGAGTTGCGGCGTGGGGGACTGCGGTCCTATAGTGCACAGGGCTAGTGCGAGTCCCGGGCTCCAATCACCGCGGGAACGAGGCGGATCCTGGAACGCACAACGTACGACCTGATTGTCATCGGCTCGGGGCCGGCCGGAGAAAAGGGTGCCGCGAAAGCGGCGTACTTCGGCAAGAAGGTCGCGCTCGTCGAGCAGGCTCCGAGCTATGGCGGAGCCGTGGCAAACACCGGAGTCCCCACCAAGGGCATGCGCGAGACGGCACTCTACGTGTCCGGCTTCCAGCAGCGTGACCTGCACGGCTTGAACCTGACCTGCGAGGGCCCCCTGACCATCGACCGGTTCATGCACCGCGGGCGCGCGGTGCGCCAGGCCCTCGATCAATCGATCGGGGCCAACCTCGAGCGCCACCATATCGACGTGCATCACGGTCGCGCGACCTTCGTCGATGCCTACACGGTGAAGGTGGAAGGCATGACGGAGCCGAGATTGCTCGAGGCCGGCGTCATACTCATCGCGACCGGCTCGATGCCCCGCCGTCCCGCCGCGATCCCCTTCGCCGCGCCCGCGGTGTACGACTCGGACACGATCCAGCACATGGAGCGGCTGCCGCGATCGCTCGCCATCGCGGGGGGCGGTACCATCGGCTGCGAGTACGCCTGCCTGTTCAAGGTGTTGGGTCTGGACGAGGTGCGGGTCATCCACTCCGGCGAGCGGATCCTGCCATTTGCCGACGACGAGATCAGCACCATCCTACGCGAGCTGATGGTGTCGCTCGGCGTAGAGTTCCACATGCCGGATGCGCTCGAGCGGGTCGATGCGACCCCGGTGTTGAAGCTCCAGTTACGCTCGGGCAAGCAGCTCGAGTCCGAGGCGCTCCTCGTGGCGCTGGGCCGTCGCAGCAATGTAGCCGGTCTAAGGCTCGAGAATACGGGCGTGCAGCTGGACGAGCATGGTCAGCTCCGGGTCAACGAGCGCTTCCAGACCAATGTCCCCCACATCTATGCGGCGGGCGACGTCATCGACGGACACGCCCTGGCATCGACGGCAATGGCGGGGGCGCGGATGGCGATGGACCATGCCTTCCCTCTCGGTGGTCACTTCGGCCTGAACGATGTCAGGGCCGGTCTCAAGTCGAGCGTCAACTCGTTCCTGCCCATCGGAATCTGGACCATCCCGGAGGTCTCGATGGTGGGCGAGACGGAGCAGGGCCTGCGCTCCAAGGGCGTGGCGCACGCGGTCGGGCGCTGCCGGTACGACGCGAACCCCCGCGGCATGCTCATCGCGGAGCGCCGGGGATTGCTCAAGCTGCTCTTCTCCTTGCCGGATGAGAAGCTGTGTGGTGTCCACGCCATTGGCGACGACGCTTGCGAGCTCATCGCGGTGGGGCTCGTGGCGATGACGCTCGGAGCCACCTGTTCCACGTTCATCGATACGTGCTTCAACTATCCGAGCCTGTCCGACCTGTACAAGTACGCGGCGTACGATGCCCTGGGCTGCGTCGATCGGGGGGACGTGTATCGGCCCTGGGCGCCCCCTCGCGCCCCCCGCTACCCGCAAGCCCGGCCCCCGCTGACTTGACTACTGCTGGTGCTGACGCTTCTCAGGTAGCCGCCGACCTCAAGGGCTCGTTCCGCGTTTGACGACCGCGGCGATTTTGGCCACGCGGCGGCCGAGATCCCGAGCGGAGGCCTGCTCCTTTTCGTCGATGCCGGCTGAGTCGGCCCCGGTGGTGGCGGCCGCCCCGAATCCCTCGCCACCGCCGACCACGAGCAAAAGCTCTCCTGCCCGCGCACGGCAAGAATGCGGACGCTGGGCGGCATGTCAAGACGACGAGCACGCCTGACCGCCAGTTCCTTGTGAAAATGGTCGCCTCGTGCAATGGTATGTCCGAGCCATGGCCGCGACCGTCTTGCTGAAGGGGAGATCGCTCGCTCTTCAAGCCGCTCGGCTCCGCGCCACGGCCAGGGACCTCCGGGCTCAGGCACGTGCCATCCGCTTGGTGTACGAGCGGAGCGTGCTTCTATCTTCCACGCGGCGCCTGGCGAAGCTCGCGCAGGGAGGGAGCGATGGGCCTCTTGGCGACGAGACGGCCCTGCAAGAGACCCGCGAGCAGCGCTGCCCTTACTGCCGGAGCGACGCGTGCGATCGCCGCTTCCTCTACGTGCGGAAGCCCACCACGCTCCTCGGCTGGGTGAGCGAGGGTCGGGCGGTCGCCGAGGACTAGCCCGGCCGCTCGGTTCTTGACTTTGCTCCACTTGAGGGTGACGCTGCGAGGGTGGACACCACGCTGGTCGCTCAGCGGGCGCGTCGGCTTCACGGGCGCGCGCTCGCCCTCTCGAGCGTGGCATTGATGCTTTGCCGTTCAGCGGCCGAAACGCGTGCCCAGATTGCCGCGCAGGTCCGGCTCTCACCGTTCCGGCGCTCGGCGCGCCTGGCCCGCGGGGGAAGCCGCGAGCCCATCACCGAGACGCCGAGGCGGCAGTGTCCCTTCTGCAACGGCGATGCGGTGAAGGAGGCGGCCCCGCAGTCGATGGTGAACGGGACCATCAAGTCGCTGTATCGCTGCCGGGTGTGCGACGTGCCCTTCCTCTGGGTGCGGTCCCTCGTCCAGACTCCCCGCCCGTAGCACGCCGGCGAGTTGTCGCACTAGCGGCGGACCACCAGCTCCACGTCGCCCTCGCGCCCCAGCAGCTCGATGGCGGCGCCTTCGCGACCCTGCGCGGCGCGCAAGGTCACGCGCGACTTCCCCACCTTCAGGTCGTGGACCTCGAGCCACTTGAGCCACGAGGGCAGGCCCGGTCGATCGAGCGTGAGGCGATTCTCGGCGGCGGATGGCTCGAGTCCGAGCATCCCCGCGACCAGATGGAAGACGACCCCCGCTGACCATGCCTGTGGCTCGCACGCCACGGGATACCGGGTGGGACCGTGGCCGGGCTCGCGGGCGAAGCCGCAGAAGAGCTCGGGCATGCGGCAGGCGGAGAAGTTGAGCACGGCCTCGAACAGCGCGGTAGTGAGGGTGAGGAACGGGTCGAGGAAGCCGTAGCGCCGCATGCCGACCGCGGCGATGGCGGTGTCGTGCGGCCACACTGAGCCGTTGTGATAGCTCATCGGGTTGTAGAGCCCCTCGCTCCGCCCGAGAGTGCGCAGACCCCAGCCGCCGAACATGTCGGGCGTCATGAGGCGCTGGGTCACGGTGTCCGCGCGCGTAGGCTCCACGATGCCGGTCCAGAGGCAATGGCCGGGATTGGAGGTAAGGACGCGGCTCGGCTCGCCCTGTCCATCGAGGGCGAGGGCATAGAACCCCTCCTCGCCCATCCAGAAGTCCGTCTCGAAGCGTGCCCGGAGCCGCTGCGCGCGAGTCCGTAGTTGGCGGGCCAGATCCGCTCGCTCGATCTGCTGCGCCACCGCCGCCGCCCCCTGCAACGCCGCGAAGTAGTAGCCCTGGACCTCGACGAGCGCGATCGGAGGCGGGGCGAGCTCGCCCGACGCATGCATGATCGCGTCGTGGGAATCCTTCCAGCCCTGATTCTCGAGCCCACGTGAAGACCGGCGCTCGTAGCGGAGGTAGCCCGGCTCCTCGTCCGTCCCGAAGGTGGCCATCCAGGCGAGCGCGCGCTCCACCGAGGGCCAGAGCTCGCGGGCGAGATCGAGATCACCGGTCCACCGCACATAGTCCGCGAGGAGCATGACGAAGAGGGGGGTGGAATCAACGCTGCCGAAGTAGGGGATGAACGGGACTTCCCGGCACGCGGCCATCTCGCCGAGGCGGAGCTCGTGCAGGATCTTACCCGGCTCCTGATCGGTGAACTCGTCCTCGACGCGACCCTGATGCCGCGCGAGGAACCGCAGGGTACCGCGCGCGATCTCCGGCTCGAACGGGAGCATCTGCATCGCGGCGATGAGGCTGTCCCGGCCGAACGGCGCCACGTACCACGGAATGCCCGCATAAGGCACCGGGCCGTCCGGGGATGAGGTGACGAGCAGGTGAAGGTCGTCCCGCCCGCGCTCCACCCAGCGATGGAAGCCCTCGTGATCGGAGGCGATCCGGGCGGTGTCTCGGCGCAGGCCGTCCACCACCGCCGACCGTCGGGAGTGGGCCTGCGCACAGCTGAGAGGCCAGTGGGTGGGCGCGCCGCCGGTGGTTGCGGTGACGCTCACCGTGATCTCGACGCGCCCCTTGGGCTCGAGCCGGACGAGGTATCGGGCCGACGCCGGCTCGAGCCGCGCGGGAAGGGGAGTGAACTCCAGCCGGGTGGTGCGAACGGTCTCGTCGCGTCCGCGATAGGACAGGGTGACCACCGCGCCGTTGACCGACGGCGGCTGGCTGACCCCGCGCGCGGGGCGCCGGTGCCCGCGCACTTCGAAGACGTCGGCGAAGTCCGAGCCGAAATCCCAGGTCAGGTGGACTTCGTGCGTTTCGCGCGCGAAGCTCTCCAGCGTCACGAGCTGGTAGAGGCACTTCTCGAAGATGATGACCCGGCGCGAGATGCGGACCATGCGGCTCGGGAGCCGGACGTGGTCGCCCTCCACGATGTCCGGGTTGGTGAGATCGATCGCGCTGACCCAGCTCTCCCCGCCGATGGTGGCGTTGAGCAGGAGCGGAGGGCCGCCCTGCACGCGGAGCTCGAGGCGCTGCAGGAAGCGGGTATCGTCGGCGTAGAAGCCGAAGGCGCCTTCGGGCACTGCGGGCATGTCCCCGCGTCGGTCGGCGACGAGGAACGAGCCGTCGTGCTTGAGGACGAGCTTGGGCTGATCCGCGACGGCCGCCGCGGCGAGGATGTGGTATTCGCGGTCGACGTTGGGATTGGCGTCGTCGGGCAGGCGACGGCCACGGCGGTCAGAGCGTCCGGTAGATCGCCTCATAGTCATCCACCATGCGCGACACCGTGAAGCGCCGCTCGAACTCCCGGCGGCAGGTGGCGCGGTCGATGCTGTCGATGCGCTTCACTGCCTCCACCAGCTCCTCCACGGTGTTGGCGATGAGCCCGGTGCGTCCCGATTCGATGATCTCGGGCACGGAGCCCATGGGACGCGTGATGACTGGGGTACCGCAGGCCATGGCCTCGATCATGACGAGGCCGAACGGTTCGGGCCAGTCGATGGGGAAGAGCAGGGCGCGGGCGCCCCCGAGGAACTCCGACTTGTCGTCGTCCCCGATCTCGCCGACGAGCTCGATGCGCGAATCTCCGAGCAGCGGCTCGATCTCGCGCTCATAGTACGTGCGGTCGGCCTCGTCGACCTTGGCGGCGATCTTGAGGGGAAGTCCCACCCGCTTCGCCACCTCGATGGCGAGATCCGGCCGCTTCTCCGGTGAGAGCCGACCCAGAAAGGCGAGATACTCGCCTCCCCGCGGTGAGAACGTGTAGCCGTCGGGAGGCAGGCCGTGGTACACCGTGCCGAGCCAGTTCAAGCCGAGGTGTCGCAGCGGCTGCCGTTGGGAATCGCTGATCGAGATCAATGGCACATTATTGAACTGACGGAAGACCGCCTCTTGCTCCGGCTGGTCCAGCCGACCGTGCATGGTGTGAACGGTCGGCGTGGGGGCGAACTGGCTGATCGGGAACGCGAGATAGTCCACGTGACAATGGATGAGGTCGAATTCGGCGGCCCGCTCGGCGACTTGACCGAGCTCGATGACGTGAGGGCTCAGGGTGTCGCGCGCGTCGGGGTTCAACCGGAGCGCCTTCTCGGCGGCGGCAACGAGCTCCGCTTCGGTCACGGAGTCTCCACTCGCGAAGAGGGTCACCTGGTGGCCGCGCCGGACTAACTCCTCCGTGATGTAGCCGACCACCCGCTCGGTCCCGCCATACAGCGCCGGCGGCACCCGCTCGTAGAGCGGCGCCACCTGCGCAATGCGGAGACTGCCCGCTACCGCATCTCCTCCCGCGTCATGCTTGGCCACCGTGTGCTGACCTCATCGCCATGATTTATTGGTTCGACGAGCGTTTCGCCCGTGTAATGCTCATCGAGTTCTTTGTACCATGCGCGAGAAGCAGGTCAACTCTCGGGTGCGCCTCGCTAGGTAACCAATGTCTTCGCCCGCTCTCGCAAGAGCCGCTCGGCCCCGTCGCAGATGCCCTGGATTACCTCGGCGACGGTTCGTATTCCCTGAATGGAGCCCGCCGACTGCCCCATCCAGATCGGATGCACGTCGGGATCGCGCTCGGCGGCCAGACGCAGAGGGTGTTGCGCCGCCAGCTCTGCGCGCCGCTCTCGCACCTCGGCCTCCCGGCCATGCCATTCGCGCGTGACGCGGTTGACCCGGGTCCGGCCGGCGATCCCCGCGGGAAACTTTGACTCGTACATGATGTCGTACACCTCGGTGTACACGGTGTCCTGCCCGTCACTCTCGACGATGCACTTCTTGTGAGCTTCCGAGATCCCGACCGCCTCGTGCGTGGCCAGGAACGGCGTGCCGATCCATGCCCCTTCACCGCCGGCCGCGAGCACGGCGGCGAGCGCGCGGCCCGTCGCGATACCTCCGGACGCGATCACCGGCGTGCGGCCCGCCATGTCGAGGACCTGCACGAGAAAAGGAAGGGTACCCAGTCGTCCCGTGTGACCCCCGGCCTCATTGCCCTGGGCCACCAAGAGGTCCGCACCGAGGGACAGGGCCAGGCGGGCTCCCTCCGGTGTCTGCACCTGGCAGATCACCTTGGCTCCGATGGCCTTGGCCTGAGCGACGTACGAGGTGGGATCGCCGAACGAGAATGCGAAGATCGGTATGCGCTCCTCGACACAGACGTGAAAGTTCTCCGCGTAACGGGGAATCTGTTCCGTGATGAAGCCCACGCCGAATCGCCCATTGGTGTGCGACCGGGCAAACTGGATCTGCTCACGAGCCCACTCTGGGCCCTTGGGATGGATGGCGCCGAATAGCCCGAGACCCCCGGCGGCATGTACCGCGGCGGCGAGGCGCCCATCGGTGGCGCCGCCGGCGAGCGCCGCCAGCACGATGGGGCGTGAAAGTCCGAACAGCTCGGTGAGGCGGGTCTTCAGCATGGGGACCCTCCGATCCGGGGCGGTCGGTTGGGCGTGCAGCGGGGTGCGGGCTACTTCTTGCCGCCCTGGGCCTTACGGGCAGCGGGGGGCGCGGCCGCGGGGCGCGCGCCCTTCTCGACGACCTTGACGGGGGGCTTGCGGGGGACACCGGCGGCGCGCTTGGCGAGACTTTCCTTGAGCGCGTCCATCAGGTCGATGACCTGGCTGCGGGGGGCTTCGGGGGAGGTGACGGTGACTTCCTTGCCCTCGACCTTCTTGTGGACCATCTCGAGCACGCGCTCGCGGTACTCGTCCTTGTACTGATCCGGCTTGAACTCGTCGGTGGAGAGCTCGTCGATGAGCTTGCGGGCGAGCTCACCCTCGCGCTCGGCGATCTTGGCGGACTTGCCCTTGTCGATCTCGCTGAAGTCGCGCACCTCGTCGGCGAAATACATGGTGTGCAGCATGAGGCCGTCCTGTGCGGGGCGGATCAGGACCAGGCTCTCCTTGCCGCGCATGATGAAGCGCGCCACCGCCACCCGGTCGGTCTTGGCCATGGTCTCGGCGAGCAGGCGATAGGCCTTCTCGCCGCCCTTGTCGGGTCCGAGGTAATACGTCTTCTCGAAGTAGATTGGATCCACCTGGTCCAGCGGCACGAACTCCGCGATGTCGATGACCTTGGAATCCTCGCCCTCGAGCGCCTTGAGCTCCTCGTCCGTCACCCGCACGTACTGATCCTTGGCGAACTCGTAGCCGCGCACGAGCTCGTTGCGGTCCACCGTGGTCTGGTCGACCGGGCAGAACGTCTGCTGCTTGATGCGGGAGCCGCACTTGGCGTGGAGGAGATTGAAGCTCACGTTTTGCGACACCGCGGCGGAGTAGAGCTTCACCGGGATGGAGACCAGTCCGAAGGAGATGGTGCCCGACCCGAGCGAATGCGGCGGCATGAGGCGCTCCTCCTGTATGGTGTCAGCTGGATTGATTTGACGGTAGCACGCGCCTCAGGAGGGTTCAAAAGCTTGCCGGGTCATGCGATTGGTTCCATCGGTAGCGTGCGCGCGAGACGGACGCCGCGAGGGATGGTATGAGGACGTCCCCGCGGGAGCTCGACGCGTATCGCGCGAAGCGCGATCCGGCGCGCACCCCCGAGCCGTTCGGCGGCCGGCGCGCCGCGGGCAGTCGGCTCTTCGTGATTCAGAAGCACGCCGCCCGGCGTCTTCATTACGACCTGCGGCTCGAGATGGACGGGGTGCTCAAGAGCTGGGCGGTGCCGAAGGGGCCGTCCACTCGGCACGGGGAAAGGCGCCTGGCCGTGCACGTCGAGGACCATCCCGTGGAGTACGGCGACTTCGAGGGCGCCATTCCCGCGGACAACTACGGCGCCGGCTCGGTGATCGTGTGGGACCAGGGCTGGTATCGACTGGTCAAGGGCGATGACCCGCTGCGCGAGCTCGCGCGCGGCAAGATCGAGTTCGAGCTCCACGGCCTCAAGCTCCGCGGGCGCTGGACGCTCGCGCGCATGGGCGGTAGCCGGGCGGGTGCCGAGGGCAAGGATTGGCTGCTGCTGAAGGCGCCCGACGCACACGCCGACGGTGACGAGCCGGTGGAGCGCGCCCCCGAATCCATCTTCTCCGGGCTGAGAGTCGAGGAGATCGGTCGCGAGGCGGAGAAGCGCCGCGCCCTCGACACGCTGCTCGCCGCGCTGGACGCACCCGCCGGCGAGGTCGCGGCGCGCCGGCAACGCCTGATGCTGGCGACGCTCGTCGAGGCGCTTCCCGCCGGCTCGGGCTGGTTTCACGAGATCAAGTACGACGGCATCCGCGTCGTCGCCGAGCGCGTGGACGACGCGGTCACCCTCTACGGCCGTAGCGGTGACACCATCACCGCGCGCTATCCCGAGATCGCGCGGGCGCTCCGCGCCCTGCCGGTGCCGCGCTTCGTGATCGACGGCGAGATCGTGGCCCTGGCCGAGGACGGGCGGCCCAGCTTTCAGCGGCTGCAGGCCCGGATGCACCTCACGCGCACCGACGACATCGACGCGGCCCGCGCCGCGGTGCCGGTGGCCGGCTTCTTCTTCGACTGCCTTGCCGCGGACCGGCGCGACCTGCGGGGCCTGCCCCTCCGCGACCGCAAGCGATGCCTCGAGCTGCTGGTGCCGGCGCGCGGCGTGGTCCGCTATTGCGAGCACGTGGAGAAGGACGCGGGCGCGTTCCTGGAGGCGGTGGACGATCTCGGGCTCGAAGGCATCGTGGTCAAGCGCGCGGAGAGCCGCTACGTGGGGGGGCGCTCGCGCGACTGGCTCAAGGTCAAATGCCAGCGCCGCGGCGACTTCGTGGTCGGCGGCTACACCGCGCCCCAGGGCTCGCGAAGCCACTTCGGGGCCCTTCACCTGGGGCTCTACGACGAGGGGCGGCTCATCTATGTCTCCAAGGTCGGGACGGGCTTCGACGAGTCGCGCCTCGCCGACATGGCCGGGCGTCTCGCGCCGCTGGAACGATCCACCTCGCCGTTCGCAACGGGTACGCCGACTGGACGCGGCCATCGCTGGGTCGAACCGCGTCTCGTCGCGCAGGTGCGCTACACGGACTGGACGGCCGACGGCGGCATTCGCCATGCCGCCTTCCTGGGGCTCCGCGAGGACGGACGGCCCGAGGACTGTCGGCGCGAGCGGCCGCCACGTATCACGCCCGGCGAGCCGGCGGCGCCGGCGAAATCGGCGAACGGTCAGCAGACGGCGCCGGCCCGGGCGGCCCGCCAGATGGTGGCGATCACGAATCCCAGAAAGGTGTTCTGGCCGGCGGAAGGCTATACCAAGGCCGATCTGGTCGCGTACTACGAAGCCGTGGCGCCGCAGCTCCTGCCCTATCTCCGCGACCGGCCCCTGGTGCTCACCCGCTATCCCGACGGGATCACCGGCAAGTCCTTCTTTCAGAAGGACGCGCCCGATTTCGCGCCCGACTGGATCCGCACCGAGCGCATCTACTCGGAAGACTCGCAGCGCGACATCCACTACTTCGTGGTGGACGATGTCGAGTCCCTCCGCTACGTGGCGAACATGGGGACGATCCCGCTGCACTTCTGGGGCGCGCGCGTGGGGCAGCTCGACCGCCCCGACTGGTTCAATCTCGACCTCGATCCCAAGGGCGCGCCGTTCACCGACGTGGTGGCGGTGGCGCGGATGTTGAAGAAGCTCCTCGACCGGCTGGAGCTGCCGAGCCACATCAAGACCTCGGGGGCGACGGGGCTGCACCTCCTCGTGCCGCTCGGCGCCCGCTACAGCCACGAGGAGGCGCGCACGTTTGCCCGGCTCCTCGCGACTCTCGGGGCGGAGGCGGCGGGCGGCATCGCGACGATCGCGCGCCCCATCCATGCGCGCGGCGGCAAGGTATATATCGACTTCGGCCAGAACGGCCACGGCCGCACCATCGTGGCGCCGTACTCGATCCGGCCGCTGCCCGGCGCGCCGGTGTCGTGTCCGCTGCGCTGGGACGAAGTCACGCCGAAGCTCGACCCGGCGCGCTTCACCATCAAGACCGCGCCGGCGCGCTTCGCCAAGATGCGGGATCCGCTCGTCCCCGTCCTCACGCACCCCGGCGTCGATCTCGCCGAGGCGCTCGCCCGCCTCGAGCGCGACGCCCCCTCGCGCGGCTAGGGCGCCGCGAGCATCTCGGTGAGCTTGCGGGCCAGGGGCGGGCCGGTCGCGCCGTCCTCGTGCTTGAAGTACACGTAGGCGCCGTGGGCGCCGAAGAGGTCGCGGATGGTGCGGGCCCAGCGGGCGAGGTCCTCCGACAAGTAGTCCACCGCGCGAAGGCGGAAGTAGCCCCAGTCGGCGGTGGCCACCGCAGGCGTCGGGCCGTCGTCGTGATCCACGATGCAGAGCGCAACGTTCCGCTTCCGAAGGAGCGCGTAGACCTCTTCGTCGAACCACGTCGCATGGCGGAACTCGAACGCGGCCCGGAGATCCGTCGGGATCAGCTCGAGCACGCCCTCGAGCCGCGCGGAATCGCGCCGGAAGTTGGGCGGAAGCTGGAAGAGCAGCGGGCCGAGCTTGGGCCCGAGCAAGCGCGCCATGTTGCAGAAGAAGCGAACGGACTCCTCGACGTCGCGCAGCCGCTGGAAGTGGGTGATGCGCTGGGAAGCCTTCAATGCAAACGTGAACCCATCGGGCGTGGCCGCCGTCCAGCCGTTGACCGTCTTCGAGTTCGGCAGCCGGTAGAACGTGTAGTTGATCTCGACGGTGGGAAAGCGCTCCGCGTAGAACGGGAGCATCTTGCTCGCGGCCAGATCGGATGGATAGAACGCGCCCTTCCACTCGGGATAGTTGTAGCCCGAGGTGCCCACCAGGAAGCGGGCGGGCGCGGCCGTCATGGCGTCAGCCTAGAGCCCGGGTGGGCCCGGGTCAAGGCGAGGCCGGCGCGGCCGGCAGCGCCAAGCGCCGGAGATAGTCTTCGAGGGCGGGCCCCCACAGGCTCGGGTGGAACACGGTCTCATGGCCGTCGGAGCCGGGCGGGGGCGGGAACTCGAAGAATGCGCCGGTGCCGCCCGCGGCCTGAAAGGTCTCGAAGTTCGTCCGGCTGTGCGCGATCGTGTAGTAGGGATCCGCCTCGCCGTAGAGCCACAGCGTGTCCCCGCGATACCCGCCGCCACGTCGGAACAAGGTCGCGTTGACGTCGGTGGGGCAGCGGAGCGCGCCGGACCATCCCCCGACGAAGTTGATCACCGCTTTGAGCCCGGTGGGATGCGCGCCCGCGTACGCCACGCTGAGAATACCGCCGCGCGATTGCCCGCCGATCGCCACGCGCGCGCGGTCGACGAAGGGCATGTCCCGGATCGTCCCCATCGCCGCGTGGATGTCGCGCAACGCGCGATCCGCGCCGGGGATCGCGCGGCCCGCCTCGCAGGCGTAGCCGTGCTTCCGGTCGGCATCGAAACCCTCGTCGTACTCGCCCTCCGAGCCGCCGCGCCCCCGTCGCGCCGGCATCACGACCGCCCAGCCCCGGCTCACGAAGAAGGCCGCCAGCTGGGGAAAGTCGATGGGCCGCCCGAATCGGGCGGGATCGCGGCCGGTGCCCGTCGAACCGTGATTGAAGACGAGGGTAGGGAAGGGGCCGTCGCCGCCGGGCCGATACACGCGCATGGCGAGGCGAACCGTCTCGCCGTCCACCGTCACGGGGACCATGCGAAGCTCCTGACCCAAGGCCGGGCCGGCCAGGAGGAGCGCCCCCGCGAGAACGACACCGCGCAAGGTCCGGGGGAAGGGCAGGGCGGCCGCCCTACGGATTCTTCAGCTTGACGTCCTCATAGGCGGGGAAGGCGTACATCGGAATCGAGTGGATGTGGTGCTCGGCCACCCGCGGCCCGATCCCGATCAGGATGCGCAGGTCCATGAGGGGCGCGAACATCACGCGGTCGATGGTGAGCTGCTGAATCTTGTGCAGGATCGCCTCGCGCTTGGCGGGATCGCGCTCGCGCGACTGCTGGACGAACATCTCGTCGATGTCGGGATAGCCGCCGTACGCATAGGATCCCTTGGACGAGATGAACGACTCCACGCGGCTCGCCGCGTTCCCCGAGTTGCCCACCGCGGTCATGAAGAGACCGCGGAGCTTCTTTTCCTGCCAGGCCGCGTAGAACGCCGCGCGCTCCATGGCGCGCATGCGGACGCGGATCCCCGCGGTGTTCAGGTTGTTCATGGCCGAGTCGGCCACCGTGGAGAAGCCCGGGATGGGGACGAAGTCGCCCGCGTCGATGCCCCGGGGGTAGCCGGCCTCGGCGAGGAGCTGCTTGGCCTTCTGGGGATCGTAGGGATGCGGCGGCACCTGCAGCGCGAAATCCATCACGCGCGGCACGATGACGCCGGCGGGCGGACAGAAGCCGAGGCACGCCGCCTCGTTGATGGACTTGCGGTCCAGCGAGTAATTGACGGCCTGGCGGAGGCGCTTGTCCGCCCACGGCGACTTGGGGTCCCACTGCTCCGCGAACTCGATCCAGAAGATCGAGGCATGGCGCGAGTCCACCAGGCCCATCCGGGGATCCCGCTTCACCGCCTCCGCCTCGGGGCCGTCGAGCGCGATCGCGATGTCGGTCTCGCCGCTCTTGAGCATGGCCAGCCGCGTGGTGCTGTCGGGCACGCCCTTGAGCACGAGCTTCTTGACGTTGGGGACCTTCCTCCAGTACTTGGGGAACGCCTCGAAGGTCATGTCGATGCCCGGACGCTGCGACACGAGCCGGTAGGGGCCCGCGCCGATCGGCCGCTGGCGGAAGCCGTCGGGTCCGACCTGCTCGATGTATTTCTTGGGGACGACGATGCCCGCGGCGGTCGCAGTGGTCCCGTAGAACGTCATGAAATCGGGCCACGGGTCCTTCAGGTAAAACCGCACGGTCAGGGGATCGACAACCTGCACCTCGCGCACACGCGTCCGGAACTCGCGCGCGCCCGCCCCCTGATAGCGGTCGTAGCTGAACTTCACGTCCTCGGAGGTGATGGGGTCGCCGTTGTGGAACGTGAGGCCGCGGCGCAGCTTGAACTCGTAGACGAGGCCGTCCGGACTCTCCTTCCACGCTTCGGCCAAGCTCGGGCCCATCTTCTGCCCCCCGGGCAGCGGCCGGACGAGCGCGTCGTGCACCGCGTAGAGCACGCCGAAGGGCGTGATCTGGGGCGGCGCGGTGGACGGGTCGAGCCACGTGGGGGCGATGGTCACGTGGAAGGCCACCGTCAGCTCACCGGCGGGCTCGTCCGCGCGAGCGGGGGACGCCATGGCAAGCAGCGCCGCGAGCGCGGCGATGGTCACGAGACGTGGGGGCGATCCGGATATCGGACCCATGGCGACCTCCTGTGCTGGGGAGCTACCCTAGCACGATCCGGCTGCTACTTCTCCCCGAGATAGGTCTTGCGGACCAGATCCGAGCGGAGGAGCTCACTGGCGGCATCGTGGAGGACGATGCGCCCCGTCTGGATGACGTAGCCGCGATGGGCCACGCGCAGCGCCATCCGCGCGTTCTGCTCCACGAGCAGGATGGTCGTGCCCTGACGGTTGATGTCCTGGACGATCTTGAAGATCGCGTCCACCAGGATCGGCGAGAGGCCCATGGACGGCTCGTCGAGCAGGAGCAGGCTCGGCCGCGCCATCAGCGCCCGCCCGATCGCCAGCATCTGCTGCTCGCCACCCGAGAGGGTGCCGCCCTTCTGGGTGATCCGCTCCTTGAGGCGCGGGAACAGCGTCAACACGCGCTCGAGATCCGCGGCGATACCGTCGTGGTCGGCGCGGGCGAACGCGCCCATCTCGAGGTTCTCCATCACCGTCATGCGCGGGAAGATGCGGCGACCCTCGGGGGACTGGGCGATCCCCAGGCGCACGATGCGGTCGGTAGCGAGGCCGTCCACCCGCTGACCGTTGAAGGTGACCGCCCCCTGCGCGGGGCGCACCGCGCCGAGGATGGTGCGGAGCGTGGTGGTCTTGCCCGCCCCGTTGGCGCCGATGAGGGTGACGATCTCGCGCGGCTCGACGGTCAGGGACACGCCCTTGAGCGCGCGGATGCTCCCGTAGTAGGTGTGGACGTCGGCGAGGGCGAGCATGCCGTCTAGCGCGTCCCGCTCGGCGTGATGGCGTCCGGCTCGTAGCCGGTCCCCAGGTACGCCTCGATCACGCGCGGATGCCGCTGGATCTCGGCGGGCGTGCCCTCCGCGATGCGCGTGCCGTAGTCGAGCACGGTGATCCGGTCCGAGATGGACATGACGACCTGCATGTCGTGCTCGATGAGCAGGATGGCCAGCCCGAGCTCGCGCCGCACGAGGCCGATCAGCTCGGTGAGGGTATCCGTCTCCCGCGGGTTCATGCCCGCGGTGGGCTCGTCGAGGAGCAGCAGGCGGGGCTCGGTGGCGAGCGCGCGCGCGATCTCGAGTCGGCGCTGATCACCGTAGGGCAGGTTCCGCGCGAGCTCGTCGCCCTTGTCGCCGAGGCCCACGAAGGCGAGGAGGCTCTGCGCGCGCTCGCGGGCCCGCAGTTCCTCGGCCCGCACCGCGGGCGGGCGGAACACCACCCCCGGCACGGAGGCGTGGAGCCGGCAGTGCTCGCCCACCAGCACGTTCTCGCGCACCGTCATGTTGGCGAAGAGGCGGATCGACTGGAAGGTGCGCGCGATGCCCCGGCCCACGATGGCATTGGGGCGCAGACCCACGAGCGAGCGGTCCTCGAAGGTGATGGCGCCGCCGTCCGGGGCCACGAGACCCGTCACCACGTTGAAGAACGTCGTCTTCCCGGCGCCGTTGGGGCCGATGAGCCCCACGATGCCGCCTCGGGGCACCATGAGATCGACCTCGTTCAGCGCGACGACGCCGCCGAACCGCTTGGCGAGGCCGCGCACCTGGAGAATGGGCCCAGCGCCGTCGCCCGTCTGCGTGGGAGCGCGCTCGCGAAGCCAGGCGGGGATGGCTTCGCGGCGCGGGGCCTCCACCGCGGGCTCCATCTGATCCTCGACCGCGGCGGCGCGCGCTCGGGGGCGAGCCCGCCCGGCCAGGCCCTGCGGTCGGAGCAGCATCACCAGCACCAGGCCCAGGCCGAAGAAGAACCAGCGCCACAGGGTGAGGTCGGCGGCGGCAAGCCAGGACACGCCCAGACTCCGGCCGACCCACCGCGTGAAGAACGTGGTCTCCGAGAGAATGACGCGATCGAACACGGTGATGAGCATGGCGCCGAGGATCGCGCCATGCAGCGTGCCCGCGCCGCCCAGCACCACCATGCACAGGAGCATGATGGACACCTGGAACTCGAACGCGCCCGGGGTGATCGCCTGGAGCTTCGCCGCGTACACCGAGCCCGCGAAGCCCGAGAACGACGCGCCCAGCGCGAAGGCGAGGAGCTTGGTGGAGATCGGGTTCACGCCGGTGCAGTCGGCGGCAGTCTCATCCTCGCGAATGGCCATCCACGCGCGCCCCAGCCGCGAATCCTGAAGCCGGCTCATCGCCCAGAGCGAGAGCGCGCCGATGACGAGGATGAGGTAGTACCAGGGCATCGGGTCGGTCTCGAACGGTACGCCGGGGAGATACGGCCGGCCTACCGGGTTCACGCCGTTCTCGCCGCCGGTGAGGTTCAGGCGCTCGATCGGCCGCCAGCCGCCGATCTCGATGGTGATGTCGCCGAGGTTGCGGATCGCCACCGGGATGATCTCGCCGAAGCCCAAGGTGATGATCGCCAGGTAGTCGCCGCGCACGCGAAGGGTCGGCGCGCCGATCAGCGTGCCGAGGGCCGCCGAGACGCCGGCGGCCAGCCAGATGCACAGCCAGAAGCTCCACGCGTGCCCATAGAGCGGGGAGCCCAGCACCGGGGAGTTGAGCAGGCCCATGGCGTAGGCGCCGATGGCGAAGAACGCCGCATAGCCGAGGTCGAGGAGGCCCGCGTAGCCGACCACGATATTGAGGCCGAGGGCCAACAGCACGTAAATCATCCCGTCCGACACGGCGTGGACGGTCTGAAGGCCGAGCGCGCGGTCGATGAGGGGATAGACGAGGACGAACGCGGTGAGCAGGACGACGCCCAGCCCGCGCCGAGCGTCCACCGCCTTCAGACCTTCTCGGGCGTGCGGTCGCCCAGGAGGCCCTGGGGCCGGAAGACGAGGACCACGATGAGGATCGAAAACACGATTGCGTTCGTCCAACGTGCCGAAATGTACTGATCGCTCCACGCGGAGAGGAAGCCGATCACGAGGCCGCCGAGCGCGGCGCCCGGCATGTTGCCGATGCCGCCCAGCACGGCGGCGGTGAACGCGCGGAGACCGGCCTGATAGCCCATCCACCACATGCCGATGTTGTAGTAGAGACCCTGGATCAGTCCGGCCGCCCCGGCGAGCGCGCCGCCCACGAAGAAGGTGACGAGAATGGTTCGTTCCACGTCGATGCCCATCGCCTGCGCCGTCTCCCGGTCCTGCGCGGTCGCGCGCATGGCCTTGCCCCAGCGGGTGCGGGTCACGAAGTAGTTGAGCGCGATCATGAGGGGAATGGTCGCCCCCACCACGAGGATGTCCTTGGTGGTGATGAAGATGGCCGAGTCAATGCCGAACCACTCGCGGAGGATGTCCACCGACGGGAACACGTCGGGATAGGCGATGGGCGCGGGCCCTTTCCAGACGAGCGCGAGGTTCTCGAGCATGAAGGACACGCCGATGGCGGTGATGAGCGGGGCCAGCCGGGTGGAGCGCCGTAGCGGCCGGTAGGCGACGCGATCGATTGAGACGTTGAGAAGGGCGGTGCTCAGCATGGTCAGCACGAAGACCAGGGGAAGGAGGGTCACGAGCTGCCACACCCCGAGAGTGGAGGAGATGCCGAGCAGGCTGAACCACGCCAGCGAGATGAACAGGCCCAGCATGAACACGTCCCCGTGGGCGAAGTTGATCAGCTCCACGATGCCGTAGACCATGGTGTAACCGAGCGCGATCAAGGCGAAGACGGCCCCGCGAGTGAGGCCGTTGATGGTCTGCTGAACGAGAACTTCCCACCACTCCACGTCGAGGTCCGATGAGAGAGGGGGAGGGCCGCGACCCGGCCCTCCCCCCAGTGGCGCTTACTCGAGGATGGTCTCGAACTGGAACTTGCAGCCGACGGGCCCGTCCGCCTTCACCGCCTTGAAGCCGGACATGGTGTCGTAGTCGACGTCGCCGTTCTCGTCGAAGCTCCACTTGCCGTTGATGCCTTCGTAGTTCTTGGTGGACGCGATGGCCTTGCGTACCGCCTCGCGCTTCTCCGTCACGTCCTTGGCCTTCTCGATGGCGGGGGCGGCCTTGGCGATGGCCTGGATGATCACGCGGGTGCCCTCGGCGGCGTACAGCGCGTACGAGGTCGGCTCCTTGCCGTACTTGCTCTTGTAGGTCTCGTACGTCTTGGCCCCGACGCCCCGCATCTTCTCGAAGGGCAGCCCCGCGAAGGTGACACGCATGTCGGTGGCGAGCGCCGCATCGCAGGTGGCGCCCTTCAGCAGCTCTTCTTCGAGGAGGCCGTCCGGCCCCATGAAGCGCGTGCGCGGCGCGGTGAGGCCCACTTCCTTCATCTGGCGCACCACGACCTGAGCGCCGGTCTCGATGACGCCGCCCATGTAGACGAGGTCGGCGCCCGAGGCGCGCACCTTGGTGAGAATCGGCTTCTGGTCCGGCTGCTTCCAGTCGATGCCCTCGTTGGCGACCACGGTGAGCCCGATCTTCTTGGCGGTGGCCTCAAAGACGTCGGCGATGCCCTTGCCGTAGAGCTCCTGGTCGTTGAGGAGGAAGACCTTCTTGACGCCCATCCGCTTGGCCCACTTGGCGCCCACCGCGCCCTGGATGTCGTCGGCAGGGATGGGCCGGAAGTAGTTCACGAAGCCACCGGGCCGGTAGATCTCGGGCTCGCCGGGTGCGGCGCCGCGCTTCTTGGTGAGCCCCGGGTAGGTGTTGGCGGGCGTCATCTGCGCCATGTGCGCGCGGTTCGTGATCGGGATGGAGACCTTCGCGGCGCCGGAGTTGTAGGTGCCGATGTAGACGATGGCCATCGGGTCGGCCACCGCCTTGTTGGCATTCTCCGCTTCCACCGCGCCGTCCCACTTGCCCGTCTGCGGCGACGCGTCGTCGAGGTTCACGACTTCCAGACAGAACCCGCCGGCGGTTCCCCCCGCCTCCGCGACGGCCATCTCGACGCCGTTCTTCATGCCGGTGCCTTCAGGGAGCATCGCTCCCTGCATCGGCCATGACGTGTAGAGACGCAGCTTGCCCTTGGGGCATTGCTGGGCCTCGGAAGGGAGCGTGAGGGCGACGAGGCCCAGAAACGCGAGGGCGAGAACGAAAAACCGCGAGACTCTCATGACTGGCCTCCCTGGTCGGCGGTAAGATCATCGAGACCCGGGTCGAGTTCGCCGGTATGAGACTATGGCTTCCGCTCGATTGTCAACGGCTCATCGCTGGGAGGGGACGCGGTGCCATCACCACGCGTGATCTACGAGGCGAAGCCGGGTTCGCCGCTCGAGGTGGATCGGGCCTTCTACGGTCGTCTTGCCGCCGACCCCGGGCGCACGCTCGTCGAGCGCTTCGTGGCGCCGCGCCGCTCCGGCCGCGCGTGGGTCGTTCGCGCGGGTCAAATCTTTCGTATCGTTGCGGTCGAGGGCTCCCAGGTCGCCGACCTCAACGTGTGGAGCCTCGCCAACCCACGGGAGCGCTTCTGGGCCTCGCGCACGCGTCAGCTCCACCAGGCGCATCTCTCGACGTTCGACCGGCTGTGGTCGTGCCTGCCCTATCTCCGCCCGCTCCTGACCATCACCGCCGACACCATTCAGTACGGCATCGACGAGGACGGCGCCGGCTGCCACGACCTCCTCGGCACGCGCTGCGATCCCTACGTGCACAAGCTCCTGAACGGCGAGGAGTTCGACCTCTGCTGCCACTCGAACCTCGTCCGGGCGGTGCGGGGGTTCGGCCTGGCCGAGTCCGACGTCCACGACGTGCTGAACGTGTTCCAGGTCACCGGCCTCACCGCGGACGGCCGATACTTCGTCAAGCCGAGTCCGGCGCGGCGGGGCGACTACTTCGAGTGCTTCGCGGAGATCGACGTGCTCTGCGCCATCTCGGTGTGCCCGCACGGGGATCTCTCGGTGCCGGTGTGGGGCCCTGACGCCGCCGATGCGCTCACGGTGTGCCGCCCCCTCGGCGTCGAGATCTGGCAGCCCGATCCGGCTCTCCTGCGCGGGTGGCGGCCCCTGCCGGTGTCCGACTATCACGGGAGCCACGCCCTGCGCGGGCCGGAGGACGCGTCCCATGGCTGATCTCGTGACGATTCCCGCCCGCCGCGGCAAGGCCGCGCGCGTGCGCGCGGGCCAGCACGTGCGCGTGGTCAACACTCACGGCGTCCAGGTGGTCGACACCTGGGCATTCAGCGCCGCCGATCCCACCGAGTGGATGGCGATGGACGCGAGTCGCGCGTGGTTCCTCAAGCTGGTCCCCGCCATCGGCGACACACTCCTCACCACCCGTCGGCGCCCCATCCTCACGCTCGTCGAGGACACGTCGGGCGGCGCCCACGACACCCTGATGGCCGCGTGTGATCAAGAGCGCTACGGCCTGCTCGGGGTGAAGGGTCACCACGACAACTGTCGCGACAACCTGCACGCGGCCCTGGACGAGCTCGGCCTCACGATTCCCGCCACGCCCCCGCCGCTCAACCTCTTCATGAACATTCCCTGGACGCCGGCGGGCGCGCTCAGCTGGGCCGAGCCGGTGTCGACGCCGGGCAGCTACGTGCGCCTCCGCGCCGAGATGGATTGCGTGGTGGCGTTCTCCGCCTGCCCCCAGGACATCCTGCCCATCAATGGGCGCACCGGGCAGACCACCGAGGCGCACTTCCAGATCGAATAGGAGGCCGGGCCATGTCCACTCGCCGGGGTCGTCTCGTGAGCGCGCTCGTGCTGCTCGCCGGGCCGGTGATCGTCGCCGCGCCCGCCGGGGCGGTCGAGGAGATCGTCCGGATGGAGACGACCGTAGTGGACTGTCAGGACATGCTTCAGGGGAGCCTGGGATGTAAGCGGTACACGCATGCCTACACGACCATCAACCCCAACGAGACCAAGGCGGGACGAACGTTCACCGTCTACACCCAGGCGGAGATCGACGAGCGGCTCACGAAGGTGAAGACCTCCATGGTCGATCCCGCCATCCAGGCGCTCGCCGAGGAGGTCGCCCAGCTCCGCCGCGCGCTGTCCGAGGCCCACGCGGGGTGCGCGGAGGCCCCGCGGCCGGCGAGCGACTGAGCTCGGCCGGCGGCCCGAGCGCGCCGTCGCCCCTCAGCGGTTGGCGCGCGCGAGCACCGCGTGGAGCAGCACGTTCACGCCCGGCGCGGTGTAGTCCAGCTCGGCGTGCTCCGCCTCGTTGTGGGAGATGCCGTCGCGGCATGGGGTGAAGATCATGGCGGTCGGCGCGATACGCGAGATGTAGTACGCGTCGTGCCCGGCCTGGCTCAGGATATCCCGGTGCGGCACGCCGAGGGCCTGGGCGGCCTCGCGGATCAGGCGCACGCAGCCCGGGTCGAAGCGCTCGTTGCCGAACTGCCACTCGCCGGCGATCCGCATCTCGACGTTGGCTCGGCGCGCGCAGTCGGGAATCGCCGCGCGCACCTCCGCGAGCATCTGATCCGCCACCGCGCGCTCGGCATGGCGCACGTCGCAGGTGAGCTGCGCGTACTCGGAGAGGATGCCCGCCTTGTTCGGCCACGCGATCATGCGGGCCACCGTGGCCTTGCCCTCCGTCGGGTGATACTTCCATCCGACCTCGTTCACGGCTACTGCGAGCATGGAGGCGCCGACCAGCGCGTTGCGTCGGCGGTCCATGGGGGTGGGGCCGGCGTGGGCGGTCTCGCCATGGATGTCCACGTGCATGCCGCGGGTGGCGTAGCCGCCCACGACGATGCCCACCGGGACCGACTCCCGATCGAGGATGGGCCCCTGCTCGATGTGGAGCTCGAAGTAGGCGTCGATGCTGCGCCCGCCCACCGTGGTCTTGCCGTTGTAGCCGATGCGCTCGAGCTCGCTCCCGAACGTCTTGCCGTCGTCGTCGCGGAGCCCGAGCACCCAGTCGAGCTCGAACACGCCCGCGAAGGCGCCCGAGGCCACCATGGGCGGGGTGAAGCGCGCGCCCTCCTCGTTGGTCCAGCACACGAGCTCCAGCGGGCGCTTCGTGCGCAGCCGCCGATCGTCGAGGGTTCTCAGGATTTCGAGCCCCGCGAGCACGCCCACGATGCCGTCGTACTTGCCGCCGGCAAACTGCGTGTCGAGGTGGCTGCCTATGAGCACGGGGGGCAGGTGATCCTCGGCGCCGGGGCGGCGGGCGAAGATGTTGCCCACGCGGTCCACCGTCACCGTGCACCCGGCCTCGGTGCACCAGGTCACGAACAGGTCGCGCATCTCCTTGTCCGCGTCGGTGAGGGCGAGCCGGCGGAGGCCGCCCGCCTTGCCGGGCCCGATCTCGCCCGAGCGCATGACGGTGCTCCAGAAGCGGCCGGCGTCGATGCCGACGGGTGTGTCGCGCGAGGGCATGTCGCTGGCAAGAATATCCCACCTGGGTTACAAAAGGGCAGATGAGTGACCTGCGCGACGCCGTCCTGTCCCGCATCGACGACGAGGAGACCGTCGCGCTGGCGAAGGATCTCGTCCGCATCCCGTCCTTCACCACCCAGGAGACGCCGTGCGCGGAGTGGCTCGCCGTTTATCTGCGCGGCCAGGGTCTCGAGGTGACGGTCCAGGAGATCGAGCCGGGTCGGAAACAGACCATCGCGCGCCTGCGCGGCGCCGGCGGCGGCGCCTCGATCATGCTGAATGGCCACATCGACATCGATCCGCTCGCCGGCGGCTGGACCCGAGATCCCTTCGATCCCTGGATCGCCGACGGCAAGCTCTACGGCCACGGGATCTACAACATGAAGGCGGGCGTGACCGCCTGCATCATGGCCGGTCTCGCCCTCAAGCGGGCGGGCGCCCCGCTGCGGGGTGACGTCGTGATCGCCTGCGTGGCCGCCGAGCTGAACAGCGGCATCGGCACCCTCTACGCGCTCGAGCACGGCCAGCGCGCCGACATGGCGGTGGTGGCCGAGCCGTACGGGGCGCGGACGATCCTGACCAAGCACACCGGCACCATGGACGTCGTCGTCCACACGATCGGGCGGGCCACCCACATCAGCAAGAAGGAGCAGGGCGTGGACGCCATCGGCCTGATGACGCGGGCGATCGACGCCATCAACCGCATGGAGCTCACCCACGTGCACGACCCGGAGCTGCCCGGGCTGCCGCGGCTGAACGTGGGGTCGATCATCGGCGGCCGGGGACGCGAGCACAACCTTCGCGGCGCCTACACGGTGAGCGATTTCTGCACCGCCTACGTGAACGTGCGGTTCAACGCCAGCCAGACCGGCGAGACGGTGCTGGCCGATATTCGGCGCGTGCTGGATGGCCTCGCCGCCGCCGATCCTCGCTTCCAGTACGAGATCGAGTTTCCACCGCTGCCCGCGCGGGGGCTGGGGCGCCTGGCGAAGGCCGCGGTCGACGTGCCCAAGACCGAGCCGATCGTGCAGATGGTCCGGCGGAACCTTCGCCACATGACGGGCGCCGAGCCCGAGCACTTCGGTGTCCGGCTCCCCCAGAGCTATGCCGGCAACGACACCACGCATCTCTGGGCCGCCGGCATTCCGTGCTGCCTCTATGGCCCCGGCGGCGGCTACACCGACTATCACGACGTGCACGTGGAGCTCGCCGATCTGCAGCTCTGCACGCGCGTGCTCGCCCTCACCGCCCTCGAGGCGGCCCTCTGAGCTACGTCGACCCGTCCACCGGCCGCACCTATTCGCTGGACGAGGCGCGCTGGCGTGGGGAGGGCGGACACCACCTGAACCTGAGCCCCGCGCCCGGTCTCACCCGGCGCGACATCGATGGCTCCTCCTTCACGGTGTGGCGCTACGCGAAGGCGCTGCTGGTGGACGTCAAGGACGCGGTCAGTCTCGGTGAGGGATGGACCCCGCTCGTGCCCGGCGAGTGGGACGGGGCGCCCGTGCAGTGGAAGCTCGAGCTCGCCATGCCCACCGGCTCGTTCAAGGACCGCGGCATGACGGTGATGGTCAGTTATCTCAAGAGCCGCGGAGTCACGCGCGTGCTCGAGGACTCCTCGGGTAACGCGGGCGCGTCGCTCTCCGCCTACGCCGCCGCCGCGGGCCTGTCGTGCCGGATCCTCGTGCCGGAGACCGCTTCCTATCCCAAGATCGCGCAGATCGCGGCGTGCGGGGCCGAGGTGGTCACGATTCCCGGCTCGCGCCAGGACGTGGCGGAGGCGGCGCTGCGCCAGAGCCCGGAGATCTTCTACGCGAGCCACAACTGGCAGCCGCTGTTCGTGGAGGGGACCAAGACGCTGGCCTACGAGCTCTGGGAGCAGCTGGGCTTCCGCGCGCCCGACAACGTGGTCGTGCCCCTGGGCTACGGCAGCAACGTGCTGGGCTGCGACCGCGGGTTCGGCGAGCTCGCCCGCCGCCACGAGATCGGCAGGACGCCGCGCCTCTTCGGCGTGCAGGCGGTGAACTGCGCGCCGTACCACGCCGCGTTCCGCGCAGGCGTCGATCACCTCGTGCCGACATCGATCGCCCCCACCGTCGCCGAGGGCATCGCCTCGGCGAAGCCGACGCGCGTGGCCGAGGTGCTCGCCGCGGTGCGGGGCTCGGGCGGCGCCATCGTGGCGGTGACCGAGGACGCGATCGTGGCCGCCCTCCGTGCGCTCGCCCGGCGCGGCTTCTACGTGGAGCCCACCTCGGCGGCGGCGGCGGCCGGGCTCACGCAGCTCCTCGCCACCGGCGCCATCCGGCGTGACGAGACCACCGTGCTCGTGCTCACCGGCTCGGGGCTCAAGGCGTCCGAGCGCATCGGCGCGCTGCTCGGCGTCCGCGCGCCCCGCGCGTAGCGCCGCGCGTTGCCGCGTTCCGTCGCCCTGGGTACCATGGCGCATGGCCACCGTCCTTGCCGTGAACGCTGGATCCTCGAGCCTGAAGTTCGCCGCGTTCGCGCCGGGCGATCCGCCCCTCCGCCGCCTCGCCGGAAGCATCGACCGCATCGGCCAGCCGGGGGCCACGTTGACCATCGACGGCGGCGCGCGGAGTGACGCGGTCGCTCACGATCACGCCGCCGCGCTGCCCCTGCTCGTCGACGCGCTGAGCGCGCGAGGCATCACCGTCGACGCGATCGGGCATCGGCTGGTGCACGGGGGCCCGCGCTTCCTCGCCCCCACGCGCGTGTCTCCGGAGCTCCTGGCGGAGCTCCAGCGCATCAGCCCGTTCGATCCCGAGCATCTTCCTGCCGAGATCGCGCTCATCGAAGCCTGCGCGCGGCACTTTCCCGGCCGGACCCAGATTGCCTGCTTCGACACCGCCTTCCATCGCGACCTGCCGCGCGCGAGCCGCCTCCTCGCCATCCCGCGGAAGTACGAGGCGAAGGGGGTCTGGCGTTACGGCTTTCACGGGCTCTCCTACGCGTACCTCACGCGCGCGCTCGCTCGTGAGCCGGGCGGACTGCCCGCGCGGCTCGTCATCGCCCATCTCGGCAACGGCGCCAGCATCACCGCTATCCGCGACGGGAAGAGCGTCGACACCACGATGGCGTTCACGCCGACCGCCGGCCTGCCCATGAGCCGGCGCTCCGGCGATCTCGATCCCGGGCTGGTCGCGTATCTGGCGCGCACCGAAGGCATGACCGCGGAGCAGTTCCACGAGATGGTGAACACCCGCTCCGGCCTCCTCGGGATCTCGGAAACCAGCGCGGACGTACGAGATCTCCTCGCCCGGGAGGGCGCGGACGTCCGCGCCGCCGAGGCCCTCGCCGTCTTCTGTCAGGCGGTGCGCAAGACCATCGGCGCCCACGCCGCGGTGCTCGGTGGGCTGGACGCGCTGGTGTTCGCGGGCGGCATCGGCGAGCATGGCGCGGTGATCCGGGCCCGCGCGTGCGAGGGGCTGGCGTTCCTCGGGATCGCGCTGGACCTCGCGCGCAACGCCGAGCACGCCCCGCTCATCTCGACGGGGCGGGTGGCCGTTCGGGTGATGCGAACCGATGAGGAGGTCGAGATCGCGATCTCGACCTGGGAGGTGCTGGGCTCATGACCAGGAGGCCGCTAACCCGTCTCGCCTTCGTATGGCTCGCTGCCGCGCTGCTCGCGCCGGCTTTGCCCGCCCGGGCCGCCGACACCGCGCAGGAGGAGGCCAACAAGAAGGTGGTGGTCGACTTCTACGAGAAGGCCATCAACCAGAAGGACTTCGAGGCGGCGTCCCAGCACTTCGGAAACCGCTACGTCCAGCACAACCCCGGAGCGCCCGACGGGCCCGAGGGGCTCAAAGCCTTCCTCGGCTTCCTCAAGGAGAAGTTTCCGCAGTCGCGGAGCGAGATCAAGCGCGTGTTCGCGGACGGTGACTATGTGATCCTCCACGTCCACGCGGTGCGCGAGCCGGGCACGCGCGGCTCGGCCATCGTGGACATCTTCAAGCTGGAGGGCGGCAAGATCGTCGAGCACTGGGACGTCGTACAGCCGATCCCGGACAAGGCGGCCAACAACAACGGCATGTTCTGATGCGCGCTCACGGGGCGAGTGTCCAGTAAAAACGCTTGTTGTCGCGTCCCTTGTTCTCCCGCTTGACGAGGCGGGCGCGACCGATCTCCGCCGTATCGTGCGGGTGGGTGCCGCCGCAGGCCTGGGCGTCGAAGCCGTGGATCGTGACCACCCGCACGTGGCCGTCGATGATCGGCGGCCGCACATTGAGCGTGCGGATCAGGTCGGGGCGGGCGTGATACTCAGCTTCGGTCATGACGCTGGCCGCGATGGCCCGGGGCACGGCGAGCGCGTCGTTCACGCGCGCCTCCAGCTCGGCCGCCGCGTCGAATCCGGCGGGGAGGCGCAAGTCGATGCGCGAGCGTTCGGGGCCGAGCTGCACCCCGGTGATGAGCCCATCGAAGTCCCGCTGCGCCACCGTGTTCACCACATGCATGAGCGCATGATGGCGCATGAGCGCGTAGCGGTAGGGCCAGTCAAGGGCGCCGCGCACCGCGCTACCCGCCGGCACCTCGTGCCCCACGTGATGCCAGAGCCGGCGGCCGTCCTCGTCCTCGCGCAGCTCCGTGACGGCGAGGGGCCGGCCCTCCGCGACGAGATGGCCGCGATCCGGCGGTTGCCCGCCGCCGCCCGGATAGAATGCGCTGTGCGAGAGCGCCCACCAGCCGTCGGCGCTCGCGAGCACGCGAGCCTCGAACCCATGCAGGTAGGCGTCCTCGAGATAGAGGCGTAGGGTCATCGGAGGAGCCGCGAGAGTCGAGTATAGGGGAGGAGCCCAGCGCATGTACGTGCCGAAGCATTTCGACGCGCCCGACCAGGCCTGGTGTCACGCCCTCATCGAGCGCGAGAGCTTCGCGCTGCTGGTGTCGACCGGCGGTGATGGCGCGCCGTTCGCCACGCATTTGCCCCTGCTGCTCGACGGCGATCGGGGGCCCCGTGGCACGCTGGTGGGGCACCTCGCGCGGGCGAACCCGCATGCCCGCCTGCTCGCCGAGAGCGCGCCCAGCCTCGCCGTGTTCCAGGGGCCGCACGCCTATGTCTCGCCAGGCTGGTACCGCGTCCATCCGAGCGTGCCCACCTGGAACTATGTTGCCGTGCACGCCTCCGGCCGTCCCGTGGTCGTCGAAGAGCCCACGCGAGTCAAGGCGCTGCTCGACCGGCTGGTGAAAACGTACGAGGACGGCCGGGCCGAGCCCTGGCGCTTCGACGCGCTGCCGACCGACTACGTCGATGGGATGATCCGCGGCATCGTGGCGTTCGAGCTGCCCATCGATCGGCTCGAGGGCAAGGCCAAGCTCAGTCAGAACCGCGGCGCCGGGGACCGCGCGGGCGCCATCCGGGGGCTCGAAGCCACCGCGGATCCGCTTGCCGCGGCGACCGCCGCGCTCATGCGGCAAGCGATGGAGGGCTGAGGCCGGCGCCTCGTCGCTCAGCCGGCGGCAAGCCGGCGCCGCACCTCGGGCAGCACGGTGGTGCCGAGGAGCTCGATGCCCGCCAGGACGTCCTTTTGCGGCATGCCGGGCCAGCTCACGCGCATGGTGGCGTGGGTGGCTCCGGCCTTGGCTTGTGCGACGAGCGCCTCGGTGACCTGCGCAGGTGAGCCCACCGCGAACCGGTTCCGCGCGAGCCGGCGCAGCTGCTCCTCGGGGGCTGCGGCGGGATCGAGCGAGATGCCAGGGATGCCCCACGAGAGATACGCCGCGTACTTCTCCAGCAGATAAGGCGCCGCCCGCCGGATCGCCGCGTCCTCGTCGGCCGCGCAGGACACCTCGAGGAGCCGGCCGATCTCGGCCGCGGCGGGCCGGCCGGCCGCCGTCCGCGCCGCGGTGAAGATGCGGACCTGGCTCGCGAACTCCTCGATGGTGGGCACGGGCACCACGAGCCAGCCGTCGGCGATGCGGGCGGCGCGCTCGATCCCCGCGGGCACCTGCGAGCCGACCAGGATGAGCGGGCGCGGGGTCTGGAGGGGGCGGGGGCGGATCGTGACCTTGTCGAGCGTCCAGTGGCGTCCGTGATGCGTGACCGCGTCCTCGGTCCAGAGCCGGCCGATCAGCTCCACGCCCTCGGTGAGCCGGCTCACCCGCTCGGCCATCCGCACACCGAAGATGGCGAACTCCTCGCTACGATAGCCGAGCCCAATTCCCAGCGTGAATCGACCCCCAGTGGCGATGTCGAGGAAGGCCGCGATCTCGGCGATCTCGACCGGGTTGTGCAGAGGCAACAGCACCAGATTGGTGCCGAAGGCGAGACCTTCCGCCTCCGCGGCGAGGCGCTGCAGCATCGGCATCAAGGGAAAGTAGTGGAAGCCCGGCGTGGCGTGATGCTCGCCGCCCCAGATCGAATCGAAGCCAAGCGCGCGGATCACGCGCGCCTGCTCGAGCGTCTCCGCGAAGCGGCGTGCGGGATCGTCACCGCGGGGGTGCTGCGCGTTCAGATAGATGCCGAGCTTCATGGCTGCTGGGATGGTATGCGATCATACGAGCGGGATACAATCCCCCGAGGTCAGCCATGGCCACGCAGGCGCAGAAGGCGGCGACGTTCCGGGCCCTCCACGAAAGGGCGGGCGCGTTCATCATTCCCAATCCCTGGGACGCGGGCACCGCGCGTCTCCTCGCGAACCTCGGCTTCGAGGCGCTCGCCACCACCAGCCTGGGTCTCTCGAACATGCTGGGCAAGGTGGACGGGACCAATGCGGTCAGCCGCGCCGAGGTGCTCGCGAACTGCCGCGTGATCGTGGAGGCGACGGATCTGCCGGTGAACGCGGACCTGGAGAACGGCTACGCGCACGAGGCGCGCGCCGCCGCCGAGATGCTGCGCCTCGCCGCGGAGGCCGGCGTGGTCGGCGGCTCCATCGAGGACGCCACGGGCGAAGCCGACCGGCCCATCTACGACTTCGCGCATGCGGTGGAGCGCGTGCACGCGGCGGTGGAGGTGGTGCGCGGGCTGCCCGTGCCGTTCGTCTTCACCGCCCGGGCCGAGAACATGATTCACGGCCGCCCGGACCTCGACGACACCATCCGGAGGCTGCAGGCCTTCGAGAAGGTGGGCGCCGACGTGCTCTACGCGCCGGGGCTGCGCGATCTCGCCACCATCCGTACCGTCGTCTCGTCGGTGAGCAAGCCGGTCAACGTGGTGATGAGTCACGGGGACCCCGCCCTGACGCTGGCCGAGCTGTCCGCAGCGGGCGTGAAGCGCATCAGTGTGGGCGGCTCGCTCTCGCGGCTCGCCCTCGCCTCGTTCCTCCGCGGCGCCCGTGAAATGAAGGACCGCGGCGGCTTCACCTGGATGCGGGAGACGATCTCGGGCAAGGATCTGAAGGAGGTCTTCGGCAAGTGGCCGGGCGAGCCGGAGCCGAAGGCGAGGTGAGCGGATGGAAGTGGCCGGGCGAGCCGGAGCCGAAGGCGAGGTGAGCGGATGGAAGTGGCCGGGCGAGCCGGAGCCGAAGGCGAGGCGAGCGGATACATGATGCAGCCCCGAGCGGAGCGAGCTGGGCGAGCCGGAGCCGAAGGCGAGGCGAGCGGATACATGATGCAGCCCCGAGCGGAGCGAGGGCAGTCCCGTCGCGTCCGATGAGCGATCTCGGCGCAAGCGAGCGGCTGCGGGCGGCGTTCGAGATCTCGCCCGCCATTCTCACCGTCACCGACGTCGAGACCGGCCGGATCCTCGAGGTCAATGAGGCGTTCCTGCACGTCACCGGCTATCACCGCGACGAGGTGATCGGCCGCACCGTCCCCGAGATCGGGCTGTGGGTGGATCCCGCGCAGCGCGAGACCGGGCTGGCCACGCTGCGCGCGGGCCGAGGCATTCGTGGAATCGAGGCGCGCTTCCGCACCAAGCAGGGGGAGGAGGTCTGGGCGGTCGCCTCCGCGGAGCTGGTGGAGATCGAGGGGCGGCGCTGCGTGGTGACCGCGCTGATGGACATCACCGATCGGGTACGGGCGGAGACCGCCCTGCGTGAGAGCGAGCGCCGCTTTGCCCAGGCCTTCAATGCCAATCCGCTGCCGATGTCCATCGTGAGCCTGCGAGACGGACGGCACCTCGCGGTGAACGAGGCGGCGCTGCGGCACAGTGGGTACACGCGCGAGGAGATGCTGGGACGCACCAAGCCCGAGCTCGGCTTCTGGGTCGCCGGGAACGAGCGCGAGCGGCTGCTCGAGATGCTGCGGGGAGGTGGGCGGGCGCGCGACTTCGAGGCGACGTTCCGCACCAAGACGGGTGAGCACCGGTATCTCCTCGTGAACTCCGAGGTCGTTACCTACGCGGGGGAGCCCGCCGTGCTGAGCGTCTCGCTCGACATCACCGAGCGGAAGCAGAACGACGCCGAGCGCGAGAGCCGGCGGCGTGAAGCCGAGGCGCTGACGCGGGCCAAGGACGAGTTTCTCGCCATGCTGGGCCACGAGCTGCGGAATCCGCTCGGCACCATCACCAACACGCTAGGCGTCCTGAACCGTCTGATTGCGGACGAGGGGACGCGGCGTCTACTCGGCATCATCGGCCGCCAGACCTCGCATCTGAGCCGCCTCGTCGACGATCTCCTCGACGTGGCGCGTGTCACGTCGGGGAAGATCGCGCTGCAGCGGGAGTCGCTCGATCTCCGCGCGCTCGCCCAGGGCTGCCTCGACGCGCTCGCCCAGGCCGGGCGCACCCGGCACCACACCGTCACGGTGGAGGGACCGCCTGTCCGCGTGAGCGGCGATCCCGCGCGCCTGGAGCAGGTGGTCAGCAATCTCCTCGACAATGCCCTCAAGTACACGCCGCCCGGGGGGCAGGTGACGGTGCGGATCGAGCAGGCCGGAGACGACGCCGTGCTGCGCGTGCGTGACAGCGGCGAGGGGATCCGCGGGGACCTTCTCGACCGGATCTTCGATCTCTTCGTGCAGGAGCCCCAGGCCCTCGATCGCACGCGCGGCGGCCTCGGGCTCGGCCTCACGCTGGTGCGGCGGCTCGTGGAGCTGCACGGCGGCTCGGTGGCGGCGGCCAGCGACGGACCGGGGCGCGGCAGCGAGTTCAGCATTCGTCTGCCCGTGCTCGCGGAGGCGGGCGTCTCTGCGCCGGCCTCCGCAGGCGGGCTTGGTCCCGCGGCGCCGCGCCCCCGCCGGATCCTCCTCGTGGAGGACAGCGCCGACGCACGCGAGACCTTGAGCATGCTGCTCCGCCTCTCCGGTCACGAGGTCGAGACGTCCGAGGATGCGGCCGAGGGCCTGGAGAAGCTCGCCGCCTTCGCGCCGGACGTGATGCTCGTGGACATCGGCCTGCCCGGCATGGATGGCTACGATCTCGCGCGGCGCGTACGGTCACGGCCAGAGGCGCGCGGCGTCGCGCTCATCGCGTTGACCGGCTACGGGCAGGTCGAGGATCGACGCCGCGCGCAGGCCGCCGGCTTCGACCTCCACCTCACCAAGCCGGTCGATCCCGAGCGGCTGGAGAAGGTCCTCGGCGAGATCGGGCGCGGCTAGCGCGCGCGGGGCTTCAGAAGCGCGTTCCGGAGGTTCTCCACCTGCTGGTGGAAGGCCACGCCCCCCCGCGCCGTCATCGGCGTCTGCTCGGCGAGCCCGGTGTGCAGCTCAGCGAACACCGGCCCGCCCGCAGCCAGCAGCTCGGGGAGCCGGCGCTTGAACTCCTCGAGATCGTCGATCATCGTGACGACCCGATAGCCCGCGCCCTTCGCCATCATGACGAAGTCCACGTCGAGCCCGCCCGGGATGCCCTGCGCGCCGGAGGTGTGATACACGCCGTTCTTGAACAGGAGGTGCACGAAGTTGCGCGGCGCCGCGCCCGCGTTCGTGGCGAGCGAGCCCAGCTGCATGAGGAGCGAGCCGTCCCCGTCGAGGACGATTACCCGGCGGTCGGGACGGGCGAGGGCCAGGCCCAGCCCCATGGAGGAGGCGCCGCCCATGAAGCCGACGCAGCCCACCGAGAGATCGTCGGGCGCGATGGTGCGCCAGGCCGGAGAGGTCGTCATGGTGGGCACGCAGATCGCGCGGCCGCGGCCGGCCGCGATCACCCGGAGCACGTCCTCCGGTTTCATGGGGGCCTTCATGGGCTTCGTGTCGGTGCCCGTGGCCGTCGCCATCAGATCGTCTCCAGGCCGACCAGGACGGCGGCGGGGCCACGCCGCTCACGACTGAGTCGGTAGTACTCCGGGATCAGGTGCACGTCGTTGGGACCCTCGAGGCGCGCGTGCGGCACGCCGAAGGTGTCGAGGAGCGGCTCGCAATAGCGGACCATGGAGTGTCGCGACTCGCGCGGGTCCTTGTCTTTCTCGCGGCTCAGCAACCCGATCATGTAGAACATCGGAATCCGGCCGTCCATGGCGACGCCTCGAAGGGTGTTGATCGACGCGTACAGGCCCGCATGCTGGATCATCAGGACCACCGGCTCGCCGCCCATGTAGAGCCCGGCGGCTATGGCGGTCGCCTCGTCCTCGGTGGCGCAGGTCACCACGCGGATGGACTCCTCCTTGTCGAGCGCGGCGAGCACCGTTTTCTGGTGCGTGTCGGGCACGCTCAAGACCCAGCCGAGGTGGCTGTGCTGCGGCGGCTCCGCGACCTCCTTGGCGTGCGCGGCGCGGGCTTCGCGGAAGAGATCCCTCAGGGTATCGATCACGAGCGTGGCGGGAATGGATTCGGGCATCGCGCCTCCTGGGCCGGTGGAAACCCGCCCCTTTATACCACGGGGTCGGAGGCCCTGGTCCGGCCGTTCATGCGCAGCGGCTGCTAGACTCGCCGTCGTGAGCTTGTCGCACGAGAACGTCGCGATCGCGCTGGCGGTGATGCTCCGGGTGCCGGGACGCGAGCCGGTCAAGAGCCGCCTCCACGCCGCGCTGGGCCCCCACGCGTCGACGCTCCTCTACCGGTGCTTCGTTCTCGATACCCTCGACGCGGCAGCGCAGGTGCCGGGCACCGAGGCCATCGTCGCCTTCTCGCCGGCCGCCGCGGCGCCGGCGATGGCGGGGCTCGCGCCCGGCATGCGCCGGCTCGCCCAACGCGGCGACGATCTCGGCGCGCGCATGGCCAATCTCGTGACGGATCTGCTCGAGGCGGGTCACTCCGCCGCTCTCGTCACCGGCAGCGATCTGCCGGCGCTGCCGGCCGCGCGCTTCGTCGAAGCGGCGCGCGCGCTCGCGGGGGGCGACGCCGACGTGGTGCTTGGGCCGTCCGAGGACGGCGGCTACTACCTGATCGGCCTGACGCGGTCGGCGCCCGCGCTGTTCACCGACATGCGCTGGAGCGCACCCGACGTGCTCGCGGTCACCTGCGCCCGCGCCCAGCGCCTCGGGCTTCGCGTGCACCGGCTCCCGCCCTGGTACGACGTCGACACACCGGCGGACCTCGTCCGCCTCCGCGACGATCTCGCGAGCGCCGTCGGCGCGCCGGCGCCCGGAACCGTCGCCTGGCGCACGCGCCGCTGGCTCTCCGCGTTTCCCGGCTAGCGTCTCAGCCGCCGCCGCGCGCGAGCAGCGCGAGGAGCCGACCCACCGGCTCGCCGAGCGACGTCTCCCGCGCCGTCGCGCTCGCGTCCCAGCGGCGCTGCTGCTCCTCCGCGGGCAGCGCCGCGAGCCGCGCCTCGGCGCGGCGGCGGAGCTCCGGGGCGAGCAGCCGCGCGACCTCGAGCGCCAGCGCGCCCGCGCGCTCGGCACGCGCGACTCCGGGCGGCGCCTCGCGGATCCACCCGAGTCCTTCGTCGAGGAGCTGCCGGCGCACGCGCGCGGTCCCGCCCTGTACGCGGACCAGATCGCCGGGCACCGCACCCCACTCGAGCGACAGCTCCTCCAGCGCCTCGCCGAGGGCGCCGCCGAGCACCGGGGCGCTTTCGCGCGCCACGAGGGCGGCGAGGGCCGGGCGCCACACCGGCGCGAGCGGCGCCGGCGCCCGCGCATCGTCGCGGGGCGTGGGGCAGGCGAGCACCTCGCCGTCGCGGGCGAGCACGGCGCGATCCTCGAGGGCGCGGCCGAGCGCCCACAGTGAGCAGACGCGTCGCTCCCCCTCGGCGCGGAGCACGCGCGGCTCCCGGCGCCCGATGCCCTGCCAGTCCGGCCGGTAAAAGGCCATCCCGTCGAGGACCACCTTGTCCAGCTCCTGGCGGAGCTGCGCGCAAACACCGTCGGCGACCCAGTGGCGCTCGTGAGGCGCGGGAAGCCAGTCGAGTCCTTCCTCGGACACGAAGCGCTCGAGGGGATCCGGCGCCTCCGGGTCGTGGCGGAAGCACTCGAGCAGCGCGGTGAAGAGCGACTCGCTCGGATACGGCCCGCGGTAGCGCACCCGGGCTAGGCCCTGGTCCTTCATGAGCCCGGCCACGAGATTGAGGACGGCGGTGCCCGCGCCGGGAAGCAAGCGCGACGGCGCAGCGAGGGGCGGAATCCACTCGAGCCGGGTCCAGTCCACCGACTGGAAGATGGTCAGCGGCGTGCGGGGCGTCCACGTCGCGTCCCCGTCGAGGAGCCACAGCGCATCCGACGCTCCCCACGCCGCGGGGGCGCCCGCGGCCGGCTCAATGCCGATCCAGTCGCCATGCGCGCTGCGGACCTTGGCCCACGCAAGCCCGCCATCGTCGCGCCAGCGATAGGCGGCGATCAGATGGCCGCGCCGGTCGAGCTCCACGAGGCGCCGCCGCGGCGCCACGGCAGTGTAGCCGATGAGCGCGCCGTGGCGGCCCGCGGTCAGGGGCGGGTCCGCGTCGTCGAGCGCGCGTCGCAGCGCGGCGACACCCTCGGGATCGTGAGCGGCGACCTCGGGGCGCTCGAGGACCTCAGCCATCCGCTCCACACGCGCGCGGTCCATCGCGTCCCCGATGTTACAATGCGTCTCGACATGGGTGCCGCCGAGCTGGCCTGGCGATCCGCGCTCGAGCTCGCGCGGCGGATCCGCGGCAAGGAGATCTCGCCGGTCGAGGTGATGGAGGCGCTGCTCGATCGCATCGCCGCCGTCAATCCCGCCATCAACGCCTACTGCACGGTTGCCGCCGAGGAAGCGCGCGACGCCGCCACCGCCGCCGAGGTGGCGATTCTCTCCGGTGAGCCGCTCGGTCCGCTCCACGGCGTTCCCGTGTCGGTGAAGGACCTCATCTTCACGCGCCGTCTCCGTACCACCGCGGGCTCCCGGCTCCTCGCCGATCACGTGCCCGAGGAGGACGCGGTCGCGGTCGAGCGTCTGCGGGGGGCCGGCGCCATCATCGTCGGCAAGACGAACACGCCGGAATTCGGGTTCAAGGGCGTCACCGACAACCCGCTCTTCGGCACCACGCGCAACCCGTGGGATCTCGCGCGCACGCCAGGCGGCTCGAGCGGCGGCGCGGCGGCCGCGGTCGCCGCCGGGCTCGGCCCGCTCGCGCTCGGCACCGACGGGGGCGGGTCGATCCGTATTCCCGCCTCGTTCTGCGGGATCTACGGACTCAAGCCCTCGTTCGGCCGCGTGCCGTCCGGGCCCGGCCTGCCCGGCTGGGAGACCCTCTCGCATACCGGACCTCTCACCCGGACGGTGCGCGACGCCGCGCTCATGCTGGACGTCCTCGCGGGGCCCGACGATCGCGACCGCCACTCGCTGCCCGCGGCGGAAGGGCCGCCGTTCCTGGCCGCGTGCGAGGATGGGATCGCGGGTCTGTCCGTCGCCTGGTCCGCCGACCTCGGCCACGGGCGCGTGGAGTCCGAGGTCGCCGACCTCTGCGCGGAGGCGGCGATACGCTTCGAGTCCCTGGGCTGCCACGTCGAGGTGGTGGTGCCCACCTGGGACGATCCCGAGCCCATCTACCGGACCCTCGCCGCGGGCGAGGCGTTCGCCGCGTACCGCGACCGGCTCGACGCCGGCGAGGGGCTGCTCGACCCCGCGCTCGTCGAGCTGCTGCGCTTCGGGGAGACCATTACCGCCGATCAGTACCTCGGCGCGCTCCTCGCGCGGCGCGAGTTCTGGGGCGAGGTGCAGCGGTTCCTCGCGCGGTTCGACCTGTTGATCACACCCACCGTGGCGGTGGCGCCGTTCGCGGTCGACGCCCTGCCCATCGTGGACATCGAGGGGGTGCCGGCGTCGCGGCTCGGCTGGACGCCGTTCACGTATCCCTTCAACTTGACCGGCCAGCCCGCGGCCAGCGTCCCCGCCGGGGTAACCGCCTCCGGGTTGCCGGTGGGGCTGCAGATCGTGGGACGACGGCACGCCGACCGTATCGTGCTGGCCGCGTCGGCGGCCTGGGAAGCCGCGGCCCCCTGGCACGCGCGCCGCCCCGGGCTGGGCTGAGCCTGCTCCAGCCCATTCTGTTGGTCGGAGTCGGAGGCGCGATCGGATCCATCCTTCGCTTCCTCACCTCGCTCGCCGCCGCGCAGTGGCTCGGCGCGGACTTTCCGTACGGGACGCTCATCGTGAACCTGCTGGGGTCCTTCATCATCGGCTTCGTCCAGGAGATCGGCGGCGAGACGCTGATGATCTCCGACGACGTGCGGCTGTTCATCACCACGGGCATGATGGGCGGCCTCACGACGTACTCGACCTTCAGTTACGAGACGGTCCGGCTGATGGAGACGCACGCGTGGACCGAGGCCTGGATCAACGTCTTGGTGACCACCGCGTGTGCCGTGGGCCTGTGCTTTCTCGGCATTGCCGCCGGCCGCCTCGTGATCGGGATGCGGGGGTGATTCATGCGGAAGCTCGACGGGGCGCAAGTGCTGATGCGGATCTTCATCGGTGAGAGCGACAAATGGGAGCGCCGGCCGCTCTACGTGGCGCTCGTGGAGCTGTTTCGCGCGAAGGGCTTGGCCGGCGCCACCGTGCTCCGTGGGGTCGCCGGGTTCGGCCCGAGCTCGATCCTGCACACCGCCGGCGTCCTGAAGCTCTCGGCGGACCTACCGCTGGTCATCGAGGTCGTGGACTCCCAGGAGCACCTGGACGCCATCCTCCCCGAGGTCGACCGGATGATGAGCGGAGGGCTCATCACGATGGAGAAGGTGCGCGTTCTGCGCTACGAAGCCTGACCGTCAGGTCAGGGGAGGCGGGTCGGGCCGGGCGCATAGCGGATGACCCGCGCGCGCTCGGTCATCACGACCCCCCCGTCGCCCATCAGCGCGTCAACCTTGGGAATGACGCGGTCGATTCGCTCCGGCGTGTCGATGACCTCCAGCACGATGGGAAGGCCCTGGGCGGCCACCTCGAGCACGAAGCTGTGAATGCGGCGATCGTGACCGAACCCCGCGATCCCTTTGAGCACCGTCGTGCCCGCGAGCCCCTCGCTGCGCAGCAGCTCGAGCAGGCGGCGAAAGAGCGGCTGGTGGTCGTGCGTCCGCGACTCGCTCAGGATGATCCGCAGCAGGACCTGCTCGCCCTCGATACCCTGCATGACGCTCCCCCGCGCCACATTGCTAGGGATAAGCCGCGGGAGCCGGTACCCTCGAAGCACGTGACGCCACCGGCAATTCTACGTGTCGAAGCCCCGACCGCTCAAGGCGGGGCGAGGAGACCCTCCCGATGAAATGGCTCGTCCTGGCCTGTGCCGTCGCCGTCGCGCTGGAATCGCCGGCCGTCGCCCAGCCCATGACCGCGCCCGCCTATGCGGTGGGCGATTCGTGGGCGTACACCGACGGCCGCCAGATCGCGGTGGTGAAGGTGGACGACGGCGCGCCGATCATGGCAGGTCCGCTCGCGGTCTGTCCCGCCTGTCTCGTCCACTACGATCGCAACCTCGCCATCCGGAAAGTCACCGACCCCGCCGGGAAGCCGGTGGAGGCTGCCAAGATCGACTTCCTCGCGCTGGGCCCGGATTGGAAGTTCTACGCGTTTCCGCTCCAGGTGAAGAAGACGTGGACCTTCTCCGCGGAGGCCCTCCTCCGCGGCAAGCCCCAGCGCTTCGACGTCAGCGTGGTGGTGGCCGCGCTCGAAGATGTGCAGACCAAGGCGGGGAGCTTCAAGGCATTCAAGATGGAGCGCACCTGGACGACCGCGCAAGCCGGGCAGCCCTCGACGTTCACCGACATCGTGTGGTTCGCGCCCAGCGCGAAATTTCCCGTCAAGTTCCAGTCGAGCCGCGCCGGCGTCAAGCCGGGGGAGCTGACGGCCTACACGGTCAAGTAGCGCGAGGTCCGGCGGCGGCTCAGGCCGTGGGCGGCGCGGGCGGGGCCTGGGAGGGCGGCGCCCACTCCGGGCGGCCGCGCAGCTTGTTGAGCACCTCGCCCATGAACTGCGAGAGGGCGGCCGCGATGTCCTCGCGCTCCTTCATGCAGCGGGCATTCTCGGCGCGAAGCCGGCCGACGCCTTCGCGGAGGCGCTGGGTCTCCTGCTCCGTGGCCTGGATCTGGGCGCTCATACGCGCGGTGTCCTGCTCGGCGGTGAGCGCGATCCCATGCAGCCGGGCAAACTCGTCCAGCACCGTGGTGAGGACCTTGACGTGGCTGTCGCCCTCGGCGAGCCACTGGATCGCCAGCTCGCGCAGGCTTTCGTCCCGTCCCTTCCCGGTGTTCATCCGAGGATCCCCTCCCTGGCCGCGCTCCGGGGCGGCGGGCCATGCTGGGACCCACCGCCGTCGGTGCGGCAAGCGTAGCCCCGCCATTCCGGCCGGTCAATTGACATTTCCAATGGGCTGTCGGAGTATCCGTGTGCGGCCTCCGATCGCGAGGCTGCGTGCAAACACCCATGACCGTGAAACAATTCGACGCTATTGTGGTCGGAGGGAGCTTCGCCGGCCTCGGAGTCGCGCGACAGGTCCAGGGCGAGGTCCTGATCCTCGATCGCAACGAAATCGGCGCCGTCCAGACCTCGGCCTGCGGCACGCCGCTCTGGGTGCCGGAATCACTCGGCGTCGAGGCCAGCGTCCTCCAGGTCCACGATAGGCTCACCGTCCGCACGCCGCGGAGCAGCGTCACCTACGATCTCTCGCAGGTGCCCTTCTGCACCTTCGACTACAAGGCCTTCTGCTTGGGATTGCTGGGGCAATGTCGCGCCCGCTTCCTGCGCGCCACGGTGACGGGGATCGAGGAGGGCGCGGTGGTGACCTCGGAGGGCCGCTTTCGCGCGCCCATCATCGTGGATGCCTCCGGCTGGCGCGGCACGCTGGTCAACGGCCGGCGCCCGACCGCGTCACGGCGTGGCTACTCCTTCGGCCTCGAGACGCGCGCGCGGCTCACCGACGAAGGTTTGTCCTTCTGGCTCGACAAGCGACTGATCCGCCGCGGGCTCGGCTGGGTGTTCCCCGTCGGGGGCGCGAGCCTCATCGGGCTGGGCTCGTACTCGGGCGCCTCCAAGCTCAAGCCGGCCCTCGATCGCTTTCTCTCCGACATCGGCGCCGAAGCCACCACGTATCACGGCACGTACTTCCCCAATCGGCTCCTGCGTCCGACGGTGGGCCGGCTCTTCGCGGTGGGCGACGCCGCCGGGCAATGTATGCCCTTCACCGCGGAAGGCATTCGCCCGGCGCTCTATTTCGGCGGGGAGTGCGGCAAGCTCGTCCAGCAGGTCATCGCCGGCCGACTGAGCCTTGGCGAGGCTTTGGACCGCTACCGACACCGCGTCGAGGGTTATCGCCGCGCGTACCGGGTGCTCTGGCTCGCGCAGCTCTTCGCCGCGTATGCCCCGACGCGCTGGTTCGCCGCCTTCACCCGCCTCGCCGCGCGCGACCCCGTGCTGCCGCGCTGGTGGCCGCGCTATGGATGGTTCGGCCGCTTCGAGCCCGCGGTTTCCTCTCCATGAGGGCCACCGAGCCACGATGCGCGGGCCGGCCGTGAGGCGATGGTCGAGCTGATCGGGCGGTACCGGTGGCCGCTCCTGATCGGGGCCTCTGCGCTGTCCATCGGCGTCTGCGCGTGGTTCATCATCTCGGACGCGCCGGGCTGGGCCTATCTCGTCCGCCTGTACGAGGACAAGCGCTTCCTCAAGCAGACCCTCCGGGACTGGGGCATCCTCGCCCCCATCTTCTTCATCGTGCTGCAGGCCCTGCAGGTCGTGGTCTCGCCGATCCCCGGCGAGGCTACCGGCTTTCTCGGCGGGTATCTCTTCGGCGTGTGGGGCGGCTTCATCTACTCGACGATCGGGCTCACGCTGGGCTCGGTCGCGGCCTTCGCGGTCGGCCGCTGGCTGGGCGCCCGCTTCGTGCAGCGCATGATCAGCCAGGAGACCTGGGACCGGCTCGGCTTCATCGTGGAGGCCGAAGGCGCCATCCTCTGCTTCATCATCTTCCTGATCCCGGGGCTGCCGAAGGACATGGTCTGCTATCTCTTCGGGATCAGCCCGATGCCCATCTGGGTATTCGCAGTGGTGTCCGGCTTCGGGCGCATGCCGGGCACCTGGATCCTCTCCGCGCAGGGCGCGCACACCGCGACGGGTCAGTACATTCAAGTCGTGCTGATCTCCGCCATCGCCATCGCGGTGGCGCTGCCGCTGTACTATTACCGGAAGCGCATCGTCGCGTGGGCGCAGCGCCGTAACCACCGGGAGGGGACTTGACACCGGCGCCGCCCCGTTCGTATGATCGCGGGCACTTTCGGAGAAAGGAGGCGGGCCGATGATGGGAACCGGTGTCGGGAGCGCGCAGGGCTGGCGCCACTCCTTTTACTTTCCCCCGGTCCGCCTGCCGGCTCCCTTGAGCTAGTCTCCAGGAGCCACGGGCGGACGGAGCGCCGGCCCGTGGCGAACCAGTCGAGCCCAACGCCGCGGCCAGCACCGTCCGCGGCGTTTTTGTTTGTGAAAATGGGCCGACGCGCGGAACGGAGGGCGCCATGATTATCGTGCTGAAGTCGGGAATCTCGGACGCGGACGTCGACGCGGTCTGTCGCCGCATCGAGGAGCTCGGGTACCGGCCCCACCCCATTCGCGGCGAGTTCAAGACCGTGATCGGGGCGGTGGGCGAGGAGCGGGGGAAGGCGGACCTCCGGATCCTCGAAGCGATGGAGACCGTCGAGTCGGTGGTGCCGATCCAGCAGCCGTTCAAGCTGGCGAGCCGTGAGATCCGTTCGGAGCCCAGCGAGGTGCGGGTCAACGGCGTGGTGATCGGCGCCAAGCCGGTGGTGGTGATGGCGGGGCCGTGCTCGGTGGAGTCGGAATCCCAGGTGCTGGAGGTCGCGGACGCCGTGAAGGACGCCGGCGCCCGCATCCTGCGCGGCGGCGCCTACAAGCCGCGGACCTCCCCGTACGCGTTCCAGGGGCTCAAGGAGCAGGGCTTGAAGTACCTCGCGGAGGCCCGGAAGCGCACCGGCCTTCCCGTCGTCACCGAAGTGCTCGAGACGGAGAGCGCGGAGCTGGTCGCCGAGTACTCCGACATCCTGCAGGTGGGCGCCCGGAACATCCAGAACTTCACGCTGCTCCGCCGGGTCGGCGCGCTGGGGAAGCCGGTGCTGCTCAAGCGGGGCATGGCGACCAGCATCCAGGAATTCCTCCTCTCCGCCGAGTACGTCCTCGCCGCGGGGAACCCTCGCGTGATCCTCTGCGAGCGCGGGATCCGCACCTTCGAGACCTCCACCCGCTTCACCCTCGACCTCAACGCGGTGCCCGTGCTCAAGAAGCTCTCGCACCTACCGGTGGTCGTCGATCCCTCGCACGGCACCGGCCACTGGGATCTGGTCGCCCCCATGGCGAAGGGCGCGGTGGCGTGCGGCGCGGACGGCCTCATCATCGAGGTGCACCCGCGGCCCGAGGAGGCGCTGTCCGACGGGCCGCAGTCCCTCAAGCCGTCCAAGTTCGCGCAGCTCATGCGCGAGCTCCGGCCGGTCGCGGAGGCCGTCGGGCGCAGCCTCTGATCGAGGGGACCCGCATGGCATAATCGAAGGATCATGCGAACGGGACTGCCGAGGCGCCGGGATCGGCGTATGCGCGGCGGGCGCGGCTTCCTCATCGCCGTCGGCTGCTCGATCCTGTTCCACGTCCTCCTTGCCGCGCTGATCCTCCTCGGCGGCGTCTGGAGCGAGCCCAAGCACGCCAAGAAGGGCGAGCCCCTCTTCGTGGACATCGCGCCGGAGAAGCCCGAGGAAAAGGCACCGGCGGGCAATCCGTCCCGGCCGCCCGGCCCGGTCGCCCACCCGCCGTCGCTCCCGCCCGGGCCGAAGGCGCCCGAGGCCAAGGCGAGGCTGGCAGAGGCGCCGCGGCCCGCCCCCAAGCCGGCGGCCCCCAGCCCGCCCGCGCCCGCCGCGCCGAAGCCGCCCGAGCAGGTCGCGAAGGCCGCGCCCGAGCCTCCCGCGCCCAAGGCGCCCCCCGAGCCAGCGCCCGCGCCGAAGCCGGCGGAGACCCCGCCGCCCGCGCCGCCGACGCCGCAGGCCACTCCGGCGCCGCGGGAGCCCCACGGTCCCACCGAGAGCCGTGTCGCGACGCCGACACCGCCCGGGTCCCAAGGCCCCACGACCGCGCGAAGCAGCAGCGGCATCGATCTGCCCGCCGCCATGCTGCGGCGTCAGCCCGGGCAGGGGGGCGGCGGCCTTCGCGACGGGCGCGGCGGCGTGGAAGGCGAGCCGATTCCCCTCGACACCCCGGACCCGAAGTACCAGGACTACTTCCGCATCCTCCGCGAGCGGATCCAGGCCAAGTGGAGCTATCCGCGGGAAGCGGGGGATCGGGGCATCGGCGGCGCGCTGCTGATCGAGTTCCATATCGCCAAGGATGGCCGGCTCGCCTATCTCGAGGTCCGCCGTTCCTCCGGCGTCGAGATCCTCGACGAGTATGCGGTGAACGCCATCAAGCTGGCTCAGCCCTTTCCCCCGGTGCCGGACAACCTCGCCAAGCAGGTCCTCGCCATCAACGGAAACTTCGTCTACCAGATCGTCGAGAACTCGCTCGTCAAGCAGTTCACCCGCTAGGATCGCGCGGGTCCGAAAGTCGCACCGCAAAAGGGCGGCGGGACGGGGGGCTCGCTTGACAGTGCTGTCGCGTATCCTGTAGCATGGCAATGCTTTTTGGGGGACGGGGCAGGCTCGTAGCTCAGTGGGAGAGCGCTACCTTGACACGGTAGAGGTCGGCGGTTCGAAACCGCCCGAGCCTACCACTCGATCTCGTCAGTCAGGAGTGCCTATCCGGGACGGAGCAGCGCACGCGGAAACGAGCGGGAGCGAGCATCACCGGGCGGGGTCCGTGTGATGCTTTTTTGTTCTCTGTGGCGGCATCCGAGCCGAGGAATCGATGGCTGAGTCCGAAGAAGACCGACATCTGAAGCTGGCCGGGGAGTTCGACTGCGTCCCCGAGCCCCTGCCCACTCTCCGCCATTCCACGTCGCACGTGATGGCGCAGGCGGTGAAGCAGCTCTTTCCCGAGGTGCGGGTGGCCATCGGCCCCGCCATCGAGGACGGCTTCTACTACGACTTCGCCAAGGCCGCGCCCTTCACGCCGGAAGACCTCGAGAAGATCGAGGCGCGGATGAGGGAGATCGTGAAGAACGACCTCCGCTTCATCCGAGAGGACTGGCCGCGCGAGCAGGCCATCCGCTGGTTCGAGGAGCACGGAGAGCCCTTCAAGGTCGAGATCCTGCGCGGGCTCGACGTGCCGACGGTGTCGATCTACAAGCAGGGCGACTTCCTCGACCTCTGCCGCGGGCCGCACGTGGCGTCCACCGGCGCGATCAAGGCCTTCAAGCTCCTCTCGTCCTCCGGCGCGTACTGGCGCGGGGACGAGAAGAACCCGATGCTCCAGCGCATCTACGGGACGGCATGGCTCACCCAGGAGGAGCTCGACAAGCACCTCTGGCGTCTCGAGGAGGCGAAGAAGCGCGACCACCGCCGGCTCGGGCGCGAGCTGGATCTCTTCGACTTCTTCGACATCGCGCCCGGCGCCCCGTTCTGGCTGCCCGGCGGCATGGTCCTCGTGCGCGAGCTCGAGCGCATGGCCCGTGAGTCGCTCGACCTGCGCGGCTACCAGGAGATCTCCACGCCGCTGCTCGTGAACAAGAAAGTCTGGGAGCAGTCGGGGCACTGGGACCACTACCAGGACAACATGTTCAAGCTCGAGGTCGAGGGCGAGATCTTCAGCCTCAAGCCCATGAACTGTCCGGAGTCGTCCTACGTCTACAAGCGCTCGCTGCGCTCGTACCGCGACCTGCCCATACGCTTCTCGGAGATGGGGCGCTGCCACCGCAACGAGCGGTCGGGCACCCTGTCCGGGCTCGTGCGGGTGCGCCAGTTCACCCAGGACGACGCCCACATCTACTGCCGGCCCGACCAGGTCCAGGCGGAGATCACCGATCTTCTCGACCTCGTTCGCACGTGGTACGCGACGTTCGGGCTCGTGCCCTCGTACCGGCTGGCCACGCGGTCGGCCGACAAGCTGGGCACGGAGCAGCAGTGGGACTCCGCGGAGGACGCGCTCCACCAGGCGCTCCGGAACAATGCGCTCGCCTACGATCTCGACAAGGGCGGGGCGGCCTTCTACGGGCCCAAGATCGACATCGACGTGGAGGACGCGCTGGGACGCCAGTGGCAGCTCGCCACCATCCAGGTCGACCTCACGATGCTGCCCGAGCGGATGCAGTGCGAGTTCATCGACACCGACGGCCAGCCCAAGCGGCCGGTGGTGATCCACCGCGCGATCTTCGGCTCGTACGAGCGCTTCGTGGCCATCCTCACCGAGCACTTCGCGGGGGCCTTCCCCACGTGGCTGGCCCCGGTGCAGGCGCGCGTGCTGCCCATCAGCGAGAAGCACGCCGCGTACGCTCAGCAGGTGTACGCGCGGCTGCGCCAGGCCCGCGTCCGCGCCGAGCTGGACGACCGCAACGAGAAGCTCGGCTACCGCGTGCGGGACGCCCAGGTACGCAAGGTCCCCTACGTGCTCGTCGTCGGGGAGCGCGAGGCCCAGAACGGCACCGCCAGCGTGCGCGCCCGGGGGGGCGTCGACCTCGGCGCGCTGCCTGTCGACAGCGTCCTCGCCCAGCTCGCCGCAGAGATCGCCAGTCGGTCCGCCACCCTCACCGTGGGGCAGTCGGCATGAGCTGCGCCCCCAAGGAGCCGCGCGATACAGCCTAAAGACATTCGCATCAACGAGGGGATTCGAGTCCGGGAGGTGCGGGTGGTGAGCGACACCGGGGAACAGCTGGGGATCTTGCCGATCACCCAGGCCCTGGAGCTGGCGAAGCAGCGCGACATGGATCTGGTCGAGGTGGCGGCGGAGGCGGTACCGCCCGTCTGCCGGATCATGGACTTCGGCAAGTACAAGTACACGCAGGCGCGGCGGCAGAAGGAAGCGCGCAAGAAGCAGACGACGATTCTCGTGAAGGAAGTGAAGCTCGGCCCCAAGACGGACACGCACGACTTCGACTTCAAGGCCAAGCACGTACGCCGGTTCATCGAGGAAGGCAACAAGGCCAAGGTCACCGTGCGGTTCAAGGGACGCGAGATGGCGCATACGGAGCTCGGCTGGAAGATGCTGAACCGCATGCAGGAGCTGATGTCGGACCTGGCGGTGGTGGAGAGCCACCCGCGGATGGAGGGGCGCATGCTCAGCATGATCCTCTCGCCGAAAGCGCACTGAGGGACGGGACCATGCCGAAGATGAAGACGAAGCGGGCGGCGCGCAAGCGCCTCAAGGTCACGGGCACCGGCAAGCTGATGCGGCGCCGCGGGCTGAAGCGCCACATGCTGGAGCACAAGAGCTCGAAGCGGCGGCGCCACCTCGGCAACGCCGCGCCGGTGAGCCCGGCGGATCACGCGCGCATCAAGGCGCTCGTACCCTACCTGTAGGAGAGGAGCCACACCATGCCACGGGCCAAGGGCGGGTCGAAGACCCGCCAGCGCAGGAAGAAGGTTCTCAAGCAGGCGAAGGGCTACTTCGGCGGGCGGCGGCGTCTCTACCGCACGGCGGCGGAGACGGTGCTGCGCGCGGGGGCCTTCGCCTACAGGGGGCGCAAGCAGAAGAAGCGGCGGGCGCGCGCGCTGTGGATCATCCGCGTGAACGCCGCGTGCCGCCCCCTCGGTCTTTCCTACTCCCGGTTCATGGACGGGCTCAAGAGGGCCGGCGTCGCCCTCGATCGGAAGATCCTGGCCGAGCTTGCCGTGCATGATCCCACCGCCTTCGCCAAGCTGGCGGAGACGGCGCGAGCGGCGGGCCGCGCCTAGCGTGAAGGGGGACCCCCGGGTCCAGCAGATCCACGACCGGGCCCTGGCGGAGATCGCCGGGGCCCGCTCCACGTCTGATCTGGAAGCGCTGCGCGTGCGCGTCCTCGGCCGCTCGGGCGAGCTGACCGCGCTGCTCCGCTCGCTGGGCTCGCTCCCCGCCGCGGAGCGCCCGAAGGTCGGGCAGCACGCCAACGAGGTCAAGCAGGCCCTCGAGGCCGCGCTCACCGCGCGGATCGAGACCCTCAAGGACGAGGAGCGCCGGCGCGCCCGCGAGTCCGAGCGGATCGATCTCACCCTGCCCGGCCGCTACACCCCGCCCGGCGCGGTGCACCCGCTCACGCGCGTGCTCGGCGAGATCATCACGATCTTCGCCGGCCTCGGCTTCTCGGTGGCGGAGGGCCCCGAGGCGGAGAGCGACTACTTCAACTTCAGCGCGCTCAACTTCCCCGACGACCACCCCGCGCGCGACATGCAGGACACCCTGCATCTCGCGGGGGGCGCGCTGCTGCGCACCCACACCTCGCCGGTGCAGATCCGGACGATGTTGGGCCGTAAGCCGCCGGTGCGGACGATCTCGCCGGGCAAGGTGTATCGCCGCGATCTGACCGACGCCACCCACTCGCCGATGTTCCACCAGGTCGAGGGGCTGGCGGTGGATCGCCACATCACCATGGCGGATCTCAAGGCCACCCTCGAGCTCTTCGCCAAGCAGATGTTCGGCGCGCGCTCGCGGCTGCGCTTCCGGCCCTCGTTCTTCCCCTTCACCGAGCCCTCGGCGGAGGCGGACGTGCTCTGCTTCAAGTGCGGCGGCGACGGCTGCCGCTTCTGCAAGCAGGGAGGCTGGCTCGAGATCCTGGGCTCGGGCATGGTGCACCCGAACGTCCTCCGCAACGTGGGCTACGATCCGGAAGAGGTCACCGGCTGGGCCTTCGGCATGGGCGTGGAGCGCATCGCGATCCTCAAGTACGAGGTGGACGACATCCGGCTGTTCTTCGAGAACGACCTGCGCTTCCTCGGTCAGTTCGCCCCCGTCACGGTGGCCGCGCGATGAAGATCTCCTATCGCTGGCTTCGCGAGTACGTGGACACCGATCTCCCTCCCGCCGTCCTCGCCGACCGGCTCACCAACGCCGGCATCCCGGTGGAGGGCGTGACGCCGCTGGTGGAGGGGCTGGCCGGCGTGCTGGTGGCGGAGATCGAGGCGATCGAGCGTGAGGTTCCGGGGGCGGGCGGGCACGTGAACCGTCTGTGCCGGGTGGCGTTGCCCGACCGCACGCTCTCGGTGCTCTGCGGCGCGCCGAACGCCGCGCCCGGCCTCCGCACCGCGCTCGCCCCGCCCGGCGCCACGTTGCCCGGCGGGCGGAGTATCGGCGTCGCCACCATTCGCGGTACGCGGTCCGAGGGCATGCTGTGCTCGGAGAAGGAGCTCGGCATCGGCGACGACGGAGACGGCATTCTCGCCCTCCCCGCCGACGCCCCGCTCGGCACGGATCTCGTCACCTATCTCGGGCTCGAGGACACCATCTTCGAGATCGAGATCACGCCGAATCGGCCCGACGCGCTGTCCATTGTGGGCGTGGCACGCGAGGTCGCGGCGATCACCGGCGCGCCCTTTCGCTTCCCCCAGGTCGCGGTGAAGGAGAGCGAGCCCGAGGCGGCGAGGCTCGCCACGGTCGAGATCGCCGATCCTGATCTCTGCCCCCGGTATGCCGCGCGAATGATCAGCGGGCTCACCGTGAAGCCGTCGCCGCCGTGGCTGGCGCAGCGCCTGCGCGCGGTGGGCCTCCGCCCCATCAACAACGTGGTGGACGTCACGAACTACGTCATGTGGGAGCTCGGCCAGGCGCTGCACGCCTTCGACCACGCCGCGCTCGGCGGCGGCCGCATTCTCGTGCGCCGCGCGCGCCCCGGCGAGCGCATCACCACGCTGGACGGCCGGACACGCGCGCTGAGCCCGGACATGCTGGTGATCGCGGACGCGGAGCGTCCGGTGGGGCTCGCCGGGGTCATGGGCGGCGGCGACAGCGAGGTGCGCCCCGCGACGACCGCCGTGCTCCTCGAGGCGGCCTGCTTCAACGGCGCATCCGTCCGCCGGACATCGCGGGCGCTTGGTCTCGCCACCGACGCCGCCTATCGCTTCGAGCGCGGGAGCGACATCGAGGCGGTGATTCCCGCGGTGAACCGCGCCGCGCTCCTCATGGCCGACCTGGGCGGCGGCACGGTGGCGCGCGGCGTGATCGACGTGTATCCGGCGCCGCGGCCGCATCCGCGCATCGCGCTGCGCCTCGAGCGGGTCGAGCGCGTGGTCGGGGCGGCGCCCGCGCGCGCCGAGGTGATTCGTATCCTCCAGGCCCTGGGCTTCGCAGTCGATGATTCCGGCCCGGTGCTCCAGGTGGTGGTGCCGAGCTTCCGGCGCGACATCGTCCAGGAGGACGATCTGGTCGAGGAGATCGTGCGCATCTGGGGCTACGACAAGATCCCGCAGCAGCTCGCCCCCGCCGGCGAGCTGTCGCCGGTGACGCGCCCCGCCGATCAGCTCCTCGCCGAGCGGGCGGGCGGTGCGCTGGTCGACGCCGGCCTGTCGGAGTGCATCACGTACTCCTTCCTCGACCCCGCGCGGCTCAAGGCTCTCGGCTGGGACGATCCCGCCCGCCTCGTCGCCCTCGTCAACCCGCTCTCCGCGGAGCGCTCCATCATGCGGCCCTCCCTGGTGCCGGGGCTCCTCGAGGTGCTTGCCACCAACGCCCATCGCCAGCGGCCCGACGTGCGCGTGTTCGAGATTGGCGTCACCTTCGCCCCGCACCGCGAGACGGACGGTGACCGGCCGATGCACGAGGAGCTGTGGCTGGGTGTCGCCCTCACCGGCCAGCGGGCCGCCCGCGCCTGGCACGCTTCCCGCGAGCGCATCGACCTCTACGACGCCAAGGGCATGGCCGAGCTCGTGCTCGCCAACGCCGGCGTGGCCGGGGCGGTCACGGAGCCGTGGCCGGCGGGCGAGGAGCCCGGGTATCTCGAGCCGGGCCGCGCCGCGCGGCTCGTCGTCGACGGCCTCGAGATCGCGCGCTTCGGCGAGGTGGCGCATCGGGTCCGGGAGGTGTTCGATCT
>Ga0207428_10000370_pt1 | contig 57548 bp, 48 predicted proteins | sample RhiMethybrSRZTD1_FD_187600 | JGI IMG/M metagenome (GOLD analysis project Ga0207428, IMG submission 187600) | Populus rhizosphere microbial communities from Tennessee, USA - Rhizosphere MetaG P. TD hybrid SRZTD1 (SPAdes) (version 3) | ecosystem: Host-associated > Plants > Roots > Rhizosphere >...
CTGCAATTGATCAAAGTCACCTTGGACTGAGGTCCAACCCCCGACCTAACCCGTCAGCCCCACCAAACTCATCTCCCAGCCGCCAAATACGATGAGGCCCGGTCCGTGACCTTCGGCAAACGGGTTTGGTGTTGAAGTTCTTAGTGGAGATAGTCCCCAGCCAGGATTACAGCACAGGCCAGAATGAAAACCGCGAAAACAAGCATCGCGCCACGAGTTTCCGAGTGCATGGCGTTACCTCGCGCTTACAGTTTAAGGTAACGCGTAGCTCATACGGCGTAGTTTTTGAAGTGGACCATGGTCCAACGATTGTTGCGTGACCTGCCAAAGCAATTATGCGTTTATACAAGGAGGAGAGCGGCGTTTGCTCTACCCTTCTCGTCCTGCACTTCACCGGCAGAGAATTTTATATGGCTGAAATAACCAAACTCTCGGTCGGCCAGGCGATCGATAAGCTGCGCGGCACCGATCCGCCAAAAGCGAAGATGGCGAGGCTCGACGAGAAAATTGACATGCTTGACGAAGAGACACAGCGCCTGAGAGCGATGAGACGTCGCATTGAGCGGGACCAACGAGCCGGTTCGACCGGGCCCGATGCTCAAAAGGCAAACGCAAGGCATGTCACAAAGCTAAAAATATCAGGGATTATAATCGGGATAGTCATCGTCATCGCCATCTTGGCCTGGATGTGGGGGCTTTTGTAGCTGCAGTCCACGATGCGGAACCACGATCAGTAGGCATATCTGGACGACGTCGAAGGTCCCCTAGGTCGAGGTACCTGCTGATGTTCCCTGTTTGTTATTTGGGAGCTCACAAATATAGAGCTCTTAGGTACGCGAATGCCAGGTCGTCTGAGCACAAGCGAGAGTTGCTACCATCCCCTGTCCCGTTCGCGGGGGCGGCCATGAGACGACGCGAATTCCTGATCGGTCTCGGAGCGGCGGCGTGGCCGGCCGCTGCGCGCGCCCAGAAGGTCGAACGCATCCGGCGCATCGGCATGCTGGTCAGCCTCGATAACCCCGACATAAAAGCATTCCAGCAGGAACTCGAACGACACGGATGGACCGAGGGGCGCAATATTCGCATCGACTATCGCGTCGCGCCGGCGGCCGTTCATGTGGAGACCATTGCCAAGGAGCTGGTTGCAACACAGCCCGATGTGATTTTTTCGCTGTCGAGACCGGTCACGGCCGCCTTGCAAAAGGAAACCCGGACTATACCGATCGTGTTCACCTACGTCATAGATCCGATCGGCGCAGGCTTCATCGCAAGTCTCGCGCACCCCGGCGGCAACCTCACCGGCCTTATGGCTTACGAGCCAAGCATGGTCGGCAAATGGCTCGGTATGCTCAAGGAGATCGCACCGCAGACCGCACGCGTGGCGCTTTTGGGAAGTCCAAAGACTGCCGTCTATTTTGATTACCTACTGCACGCGGCCGAGGCTGCCGCGCCGTCACTCGGAATTGAAATCGTTCCCGGCCGCATCGAGAACGACACCACCGACATCGAACGCGTTATCGCAACCATCGTGGACAAACCGAACGGTGCCATGGTCGTGCTGCCGGACAGCACGACCAGCGTCAACAGCGATCTCATTATTGCACTGGCAGCCCGACATCGCCTGCCGGCGGTTTACAGCTTCAAGTACATGGTCCGCGCCGGCGGTCTGATGTCATACGGGATCGTTGCTGCCGACCATTACCGGCAGGCAGCATTGTACGTGGATAAAATTCTTCGTGGCGCCAAACCGGCCGACCTTCCGGTGCAGGTCCCGGTCAGATACGAGACCACCCTCAACGTCAAAACGGCAAAAGCTTTCGGATTAACACCGCCGGCCGGCCTGCTCGTTGCCGCCGACGAAGTGATCGAGTGAGCTCCCGGCCGCCATGGACACTCCGGTGCTGTGGCACATCCCGTTCTCGCACTACAGCGAAAAGGTGCGCTGGGCGCTCGACTACAAGGGCATCGCGCACCGGCGCCGCGTGCTCGGCTCCGACTACCTGATCCAGGTCTGGCGCGCGACGGGCCAGGGCAAGCTGCCCGTTCTGTGGCTCGATGCGCGGGCGATCGCGGACTCCACGCGCATCATCGCCGCGATTGAGGGGCAGTACTCCGAGCCGCCGCTTTATCCGCGTGACACCTCTGCGCGGCAGCACGCGCTCGCGCTGGCGGACGATCTCGACGAGACGCTTGGGCCGGCGCTGCGCGCGGCCGTCGTGACGCCGCTGTTCCGGCATGATCCGGATATTGCGTTGCGTGTGCTGACGACGGGCATGGGCAGCAAGGCCTACCCCGGGCTGCGGCGGCTGCTTCGGGTTTTTCCGTGGTTCTACCGGTTCCGCCATAAGATCAGCGAGCGCAATCTGGAGAGAGATCGCGCCATCGTCGCGACGGCGCTCGACCGCATCGAGCATGCGCGGCAAGGCCGCGCGTATCTTGTCGGCGAGGCTTTCACCGTCGCAGACCTCACGGCCGCATCGCTGCTGGGGCCGCTCCTGCAGCCTCCCGAGATTCAGTACCCGCTGCAGCTGGAACTGCCGCCGTATCTGGAGGACTACCGCGCGATGCTGCTGCGGCACCCGGCCGCGCAATGGGCGGCCGGCATCTACCGCCTGCATCGCGGACACTCCGCGGAAATTGCCAGGAGCAAATGACGCTCAGTCTTTAATGCCGGCAAGGCGAAGGCCCTGCACGTAAACATCGAGCTGGGCGCTGTCCCGGACGTAGAAGAGTCGCCGGCGCGCGAAGCCGCAGCTGAAATCCCGATTGCGCTGCAGCAGCTCGTCTTTCGCGACTGGCAGGTCGTCCTGATTTTGCAGATGCCCCAGCGCCGAGACGCGGTGCGCGAAAGGCCAGTAGTGCGCATGCGGCACCCGCGTGGCCTTGCGGGCCCATTCATGGGCCTGATCGAATTGGCGCGCAAAGATATGCGCAAGCGCACGGTAGGAATAGAAGGCCCAGCGCAGGGGATCGTGCGGGCTCAATTCGATGGCCTTCTGGAAATAAGGAATCGCCTCGTCGAAACGGCCCTCGTAGGCCAGTGAATCGCCGAGTCCGCAATAGCTTGGCGCAAGATACGGATTGAGTTCGATCGCGACTTCCAGCTCCGCAATCGCATCGCTATAGGATTTCGCCGCCAGAAGCGCGCGCCCGTACGTGAACCGCATCAATGCGTCCTGCTCGTCGAGCTCAACGGCTTTCCGCCCGACCGCGAGCGCTTCCTGCAACATGTCCTCACTCGGCCCGGTGCCGAAATAGGTCATGCTGACCACGATCGCGTAACAGAGAAAGCCGTAGGCTTCCGCCAGCGTGGGATCGAGCTCGATCGCCCGCCGGAGCAACCGCTGCGCCTCGCGATTGTCGGCCGGAGTCGATTTGTAGAAGTGCTTCGTCCCCAGCCGGAAAAAATCCCAGGCCTGCAGCGCCGGAACCGCCTTGCGCTCCGCGCGCATGCGCTCGGCGGCACCGACCTCGGGCTCGATCCTGCCCGCAATGGCGGTCGTGATCTCGTCCTGCAGGTCGAAAAGTTCCCTGAGATCGCGATCGTAGCGCTCGGCCCACAGTTGCCGGCCGGTTTCAGTCTCGACCAGCTGCGCCGTGACGCGCACGCGATCGGCGGTCTTCCGCACGCTGCCGTCGACCAGATAGCCAGCCCCGAGCGTCAGGGCCGCCGAACGCGTATCGCCACCGGCACCCTTGAAAGCGAAACTGGAGTTGCGGGCGATGACCGCCAGCGAACGGTACTTGGACAGCGCGGTGATGATGTCCTCGGTGATGCCGTCCGAGAAATAGTCCTGCTCAGCATCGCCGCTGAGATTGTTGAAAGGCAAGACCGCGACGGACGGCCTACCGCCCCACTCAATCGGTCCGGCGGGCGTACTCTGAACGGAGGGTGGCGGGACGGCGGGATCTTGTCCTCGTTCATTCGGACGGGAAACGCCAATGGTCTGAAGGTCGCCGACAAAACGAATGCCCTTGCGCGGATAGGTCTTGATCAGTATCTGATCCTCGCCGGTGTCACCGATGGCTTTCCGCGCGGCAGTGATGCGGGTGCTGAGCGTCGATTCCGAAACGATGCGGCCGTTCCATACCGAAGCGATCAGATCGTCCCTACTCACCACGCGATCGCGGTTCTGCAGCAGATAAAGCAGGAGATCGAAAACCTGAGGTTCCATGGCAATTGGTTCGGAGTGGCGCGTGAACTCGCGCTTGTCACCGTCGAGAACGCAGCCGGCGAAGACGAACTGCATCGGGACTCCTCAGGCTCGAACAATAATCAGACCCGTCTCGGCAACAAATCAAGACTTTCTTAAAGCACCACTGTCGCAGGCCGTGCTTGCAGTGAACCAGGGAGCGCTCCGTGATAATATCGGGGGCAGCGGTTGCATGAAGACCAGATAATGAGCAGCGACCTGCCGGGATTTTTTCAGGGCACGGAGATGCCGGACGCCACCTGGTGGCAGGCGCTCTTTCCGAACCCCGCACAGATCTTGACCTTGGTCGGCCTCGCGCCGGGCATGGATGCCGTCGACCTTTGCAGCGGCGACGGATGGTTCACGTTGGCGATGGCGAAGATCGCACGTCACGTTATGGCGGTCGATATCGACGCGAAAATGCTGGCGCATGCGAGCACGCGCCTGACGCGAGACCGGATAACCAATTGCGACTATCAGGTTGGCGATGCCTATGGTCTTGCCGAATACGTGCCGCGGCCGGTCGACTTCGTGTTCATGGCAAATTCATTTCATGGCGTGCCCGACCGCGAACGCCTGGCGCGCATCGTCGGCGAGGCGCTGAAACCCGGTGGACGTTTCGCGATCGTCAATTGGCATCAGCTGCCGCGGGAAAAAACCACCGTGCTGGGCCAGCCCCGCGGACCGAAGTCCGAGTTGCGGCTTTCGCCGCAACAGACCGTCAAAGCCGTCGAAGCCGGCGGGCTCAAGTGCACGGCGATCGTCGACATTCCGCCCTACCACTACGGCGCGATTTTCGAAAAACCTTCCGTGGGCAAAACGGTTCGATCCTGACGCGCGGGCCGCCGTGAGTGCGGTTTCCGCGCGAATTCGCGTCATTTCCGTCCACCGCTTATGTGCCGGACGCCCTTCCCTGCGCGGCGAATCTGGTCTAAAGACCCGCTCGCGCGCGAGGCTCGACCTCGGCGCGGTCCGGGGGACGCGCACCAGGCGCGCCCTTTTTTTGTGCCCAGTTATCCGCGAGCGAATGCCGAAACGAACCGACATCAAATCGATCCTGATCATCGGCGCAGGCCCGATCGTCATCGGCCAGGCTTGCGAGTTCGACTATTCCGGCACACAGGCCTGCAAGGCGCTCAAGGAAGAAGGCTACCGGATCGTCCTGGTGAACTCGAACCCGGCGACGATCATGACCGATCCCGATCTCGCCGACGCCACTTACATCGAGCCGATCACGCCGGAGATCGTCGCCAAGATTATCGAGCGCGAGCGCCCCGACGCGCTGCTGCCGACCATGGGCGGGCAGACCGCGCTCAACTGCGCGCTGTCGCTGCGCAAGATGGGCGTGCTGGAGAAATTCAACGTCAAAATGATCGGCGCAACCGCCGATGCGATCGACAAGGCTGAAGACCGCGAGCTGTTCCGCGAGGCAATGACCAAGATCGGCCTGCCGACGCCGCGCTCGCACCAGATCAAGACGCTGCCGCAGGCGCTTGAGGCCCTCGACGATATCGGCCTGCCGGCGATCATCCGCCCCTCCTTCACGCTCGGCGGCACCGGCGGCGGGATTGCCTACAACAAGGCCGAGTTCATCGAGATCGTCGAGCGCGGGATCGACGCCTCCCCCACCAACGAAGTGCTGATCGAGGAATCGGTGCTGGGGTGGAAGGAGTTCGAGATGGAGGTGGTGCGCGACAAGAAGGATAATTGCATCATCATCTGCTCGATCGAAAACGTCGACCCCATGGGCGTACACACGGGTGACTCGATCACGATCGCGCCGGCGCTCACGCTGACCGACAAGGAATACCAGATCCTGCGCGACGCCTCGATCGCGGTGCTGCGCGAGATCGGCGTTGAAACCGGCGGATCGAATGTGCAGTTCGCCATCAACCCGGCCGACGGACGGCTGGTGGTGATCGAGATGAACCCGCGCGTGTCGCGCTCGTCCGCGCTCGCCTCGAAGGCGACCGGCTTCCCAATCGCCAAGGTCGCGGCCAAGCTCGCGGTCGGCTACACGCTCGACGAGATCGCTAACGACATCACCGGCGGCGCGACGCCCGCCTCGTTCGAGCCGACGATCGATTACGTCGTCACCAAGATCCCGCGCTTTGCCTTCGAGAAGTTTCCCGGCGCCTCGCCGGTGCTCACGACGTCGATGAAATCGGTCGGCGAAGCAATGGCGATCGGCCGTACCTTCCAGGAATCCCTGCAGAAAGCGCTGCGCTCGCTCGAGACCGGCCTCACCGGCCTCGACGAGATGACGATCGAGGGCTTCGACGCTGCAAAGGGCATCGACGACACCGACAACAAGGCCGCGATCCGCGCCGCCCTCGGCACGCCGACGCCCGACAGATTGCTCAAGGTTGCGCAGGCGATCCGCTTCGGCGCGAGCGATGAGTTGATCCACAGCGCGTGCCGCATCGACCTTTGGTTCGTGGCGGAAATCCGCGGGCTGGTGGAGACCGAAGCCGAGATCATCACCAAAGGTCTGCCGGGCACGGCTGGCGCCTTCCGCCGCCTCAAGGCCATGGGCTTTTCCGATCAGCGCCTTGCCAAACTGACAGGTAGCGATGCCGAGGCGGTGATGGCGAAACGCCGCGAGCTCGGCGTGCGGCCGGTGTTCAAGCGCATCGACACCTGCGCGGCCGAATTCGCCTCGCCCACCGCCTACATGTACTCGACCTACGAGACGCCGTTCGCCGGCACGGTCATCAACGAGGCGGCGCCGTCGGACGAGAAGAAAGTCATCATTCTCGGCGGCGGGCCGAACCGCATCGGCCAGGGCATCGAGTTCGACTACTGCTGCTGTCACGCCGCCTTCGCGCTCAGGGAAGCCGGCTACGAGACCATCATGATCAACTGCAATCCGGAGACGGTGTCGACCGACTACGACACCTCCGACCGGCTCTATTTCGAGCCGCTCACGCCGGAAGACGTGCTGGAGATCATCGACACCGAGCGCTCGAACGGCACGCTGCACGGCGTGATCGTTCAGTTCGGCGGACAAACCCCGCTCAAGCTCGCCGAGCCGCTGGAAAAGGCGAAAGTGCCGATCCTCGGCACCTCGCCCGACGCGATCGATCTCGCGGAAGACCGCGACCGCTTCAAGAAGCTGCTCGACAAGCTCAAGCTGCGGCAGCCGCAGAACGGCATCGCCGCGTCGCCGGCCGCGGCGCGCGCGATCGCCGACGAGATCGGCTATCCGGTCGTGATCCGCCCGTCATACGTGCTGGGCGGCCGCGCCATGGAGATCGTGCGCGACACCGCGCAGCTCGACCGCTACGTGGCGAAGCTCGCCGGCGATCTCGACCGGCCGAGCGAGCTCGTCGTGTCGAAAAAGAGCCCGCTGCTGATCGACCGCTATCTCTCCGATGCGACCGAGGTCGACGTCGACTGCCTCTGCGACGGCAAGGACACCTTCATCGCCGGCCTCATGGAGCACATCGAGGAAGCCGGCATCCATTCCGGGGACAGCGCCTGCGCGCTGCCGCCGCACTCGCTCGACGACAAGACAATCGCCGAGCTGGAACGGCAGACGCGCGCGCTCGCGCTCGCGCTCAATGTCGGCGGACTGATGAACGTGCAATACGCGATCAAGGACAGCGAGATCTACGTGCTCGAGGTCAATCCGCGCGCGTCGCGGACGGTGCCCTTCGTCGCCAAGGTGATGGGCATACCATTCGCCAAGATCGCGGCGCGGGTCATGGCGGGCGAGAAGCTTTCGGCCTTCAACCTCGAGCGCAAGCGGCCCAAGCACCGCGCGGTGAAGGAAGCGGTGTTCCCCTTCGCGCGCTTCCCCGGCGTCGACACCGTGCTCGGGCCGGAGATGAAGTCGACCGGCGAAGTGATGGGCATCGACGGTTCGTTCGAGATCGCCTTCGCCAAGAGCCAGATCGGCGGCGGCACCAACCTGCCCCGCAGCGGAACGGTCTTCGTCTCGGTGAAGGATGCCGACAAGGCGCGTATCCTGCCGGCGGTCAAGCTGTTGGCCTCACTCGGCTTCAAGACCATCGCGACTTCGGGAACCCAGCGGTATCTGGCGGAACAGGGCGTCGAAACCGCCAAGATCAACAAGGTCCTGGAGGGCCGGCCCCACATCGTGGATGCCATCAAAAACGGCGGGGTTCAGCTTGTTTTCAACACCACCGAGGGGGCGGCGGCCCTGGCGGACAGCCGTTCCCTACGCCACGCGGCCCTCTTGCATAAAGTGCCGTACTACACCACTCTTTCAGGGGCCGTCGCCGCGGCGCAGGGCATCAAGGCCTATCTCGAGGGCGACCTCGAGGTGCATGCGCTACAGAGTTACTACGGCGGCCGGGACTGAAGGCCACACATCTGGCTGGGCAGACCCGGGCGACGGTGCGAGTGCCGGAAAATCTACGGTCGCGGCATCAGGTAAGGCTGGCCGCGACGGGCTTTTTTGACCGACGCTCGTCGCATCTGACTCCGGTTTCGCGGGAGACCGTGGCCGGAGTCGTATTACGAGTCGATTGGACGGAATTTCAGTGAAAGGCGCTTGGCGGCGTTGTTTGCGAGAAATTGTTCGGGCGTCCGCCAGGAGGAGAAGAGACGATGGAAAAGATTCCGATGACGGCCGCCGGCTATACGGCGCTCGAAACCGAGCTCAAGCATTGCCAGCAAGTTGAGCGGCCCCGCATCATCCAGCAGATCACCGACGCGCGCACGCACGGCGACCTGTCGGAGAACGCCGAATATCACGCCGCGAAGGAAGCGCAGTCGCTCAATGAGGGCCGCATCGCCGAGCTCGAGGACAAGCTGGCGCGCGCCGACGTGATTGATGTTTCCAAGCTGTCAGGAGACACGATCACCTTCGGCGCGACCGTCACGCTGGTCGACGAGGACACCGACCAGAAGAAGGTCTGGCAGATCGTCGGCGAGCCCGAGGCGGACGCCAAGAAGGGACGCATCTCGATCACCTCCCCGATCGCGCGCGCGCTGATCAACAAGAAGAAGGGCGAAAACGTCGAGGTCAACACCCCGGGCGGCGCGAAGGCTTACGCGATCAAGAAGATCGAGTGGAAGTAGACGCAACGTCGCTCAGGCGGCGCAATGGAACAGAGCATCCGTTTCTGCACGTCTTCGGACGGTGTAAAGCTCGCCTACGCCGTCACCGGCGATGGGCCGCCGCTGGTGATGTCGGCGACCTGGCTCACCCATCTCGAGCACCAGTGGCGCAGCCTCGCCTGGAAGCCGTGGCTCGAGGCGCTCTCCCGCGACCACAGGCTGCTGCGCTACGATTCACGCGGATGCGGCCTTTCCGACCGCGCCATCGACAACCTGTCGTTCGAAACCTGGATCAAGGATTTCGAGAAGGTGATCGATGCCGCGGGCTTCGGGCGATTTTCGCTGGTGTCGACCTGCTGGGGCGGACCGGTCGCGATCGAATACGCGGCGCGGCATCCCGAGCGGGTCGATCGTCTCGTTCTCTACGGGACCTACGCGCGCGGCCGCCTGCGGCGCAGCGACCAGCCAAAAGAGGTGGAAAAGGCGCGCGTGCTTCTCGACCTCACGCGCCTCGGATGGGGGCTGGAGAACCATGCCTTCCTCCAGGTCTGGGCCAACCACTTCCAGCCCGGTGGCAGCATTGAGCACGTGCGCTCGTGGTGCGATCAGCAGCGCGCGGCGACGTCCGCCGAGATGGCGGTCCGGCTGCTGGGGATCGGCTGGAGCGTCGATGTGAGCGAAGCCGCCCGCAACATCAAATGCCCCGTTCTCGTGATGCATCCCGAGCGCGACGCAGTGGTGCCGATTGACGAAGGCCGCCTGCTCGCAAGCCTCATTCCGGATGCGCGCTTTATCACGCTCGACAGCGAAAACCATATGCCGCTCGCCGAAGAACCGGCTTGGGCGCAACTGGCCGCCGAGATGCGCGCCTTCCTGATGGCGCCGGTCGCCGCCTCCGCCAACGATGCATTGCCGCTCGACCAGCTCACGGCGCGCGAGCGCGCGGTGCTCGACGGCATCGCCGGCGGGCTCGACAATTCCGAGATCGCGGCTGCGCTGAAATTGTCCGAGAAGACCGTGCGCAACCACATCACCCGCATCTTCGACAAGATCGGCGTCGAGCACCGCTACCAGGCGATCGTACGGGCGCGCGAAGCGGGCCTCGGCCAGCACGACGGCCATTGAGCCGGGACAGCTGTCCCTCTTTTTCACGCGAAAAATCGGCGATTCCTGAGGCCCTTGCCTCAATACGCGGTGCGGCGGCGCCTCTAGCGTCCGGTCAGGTCACGCATCGTGCGTGGCCGAAACCGGAGGGAAATCCATGCCGAAATTCGTTATCGAGCGAGAGCTGACAGGTGCCGGCAAGCTGCCGCGGCAGGAACTGCAGGCGATCTCGCAGAAATCATGCGGCGTGCTGCGTGACATGGGACCGCAGATCCAGTGGCAGCAGAGCTTCGTCACCGACGACAAAATCTACTGCATCTACATCGCGCCCGACGAAGACGCGGTCAAAACACACGCACGCAAGGGCGGCTTTCCGGCCAACCGCATTTCAGCCGTGCGGGCGGTGATCGACCCCACGACGGCGGAAGCGGTCTAAATACGTCCGCTCATTCCCGCGAAGGCGGGAATCCAGATAACGACAGCTCGACAAATTGGGCCTGGACCCCCGCTTTCGCGGGGGTGGCCTCACATTACTCCATCGGCACCATCGCCGCGTCTTTCGAATTGCGCAGCGTGAGCGAGGTCTTCACGTTGCGCACATTCGGCGCGGCGGTCAGCTTCTCGACAAAGGCCTGGAAGGTCTTGAGGTCGGGCGCGACGCACTTGAGCACAAAGTCGATCTCGCCGGAGAGCATCCAGCACTCGCGCACCAAAGGCTGGGCACGCACGAAGTTCTCGAAGGCGACGAGATCGGCCTCGGCCTGGCTCGACAGATGCACCATCGCGAAGACGGTCACCTCGTAGCCGAGCTTTTTCTCGTCGAGCAGAGCGCGGTAGCTCTTGATATAGCCCGCCTCCTCCAGCGCGCGGACGCGGCGCAGGCAAGGCGGCGCCGAGATTCCGACGCGACTCGCCAACTCCACGTTGGTGATGCGGCCGTCCTCCTGCAGCTCCTTGAGGATCTTGCGGTCGATGGCGTCGAGTCGGGCGGGCACAAAGGCACTCCACAAACGGGCGGCCGGATCGACCGTGGAGCATTCATACCGCGAAATAATATTTCGCGAAACAATATTGCGCACTCGACTGATCGTGATTGCGTGAACGGGCCAGCCTGTGGGTGCGACGGGTTGCGTATCTTGCATAGCTCGGCTGGAAGCCATACATCGGGCATGGCAGAAGAGCCGGCCAGACGTCCGGCCCGCCTGCGGCGCCTGATGCGTCCGCGACGCCCGCCAGGGGGGCGGAAGCAAGCATGACAAAGACGACCCACGCCAAAGTCGCGATCGTTGGCTCGGGACCGGCCGGGTACACGGCCGCCATTTATGCCGCGCGCGCAATGCTGGAGCCGATCCTGATCCAGGGCGTGCAGCCCGGCGGCCAGCTCACGATCACTACCGACGTCGAGAACTATCCCGGCTTCGCGGACGTGATCCAGGGGCCCTGGCTGATGGAGCAGATGCAGGCGCAGGCCGAGCATGTCGGCACCCGCATCGTCACCGACCACGTCAACAAAGTGGAATTGTCGCAGCGGCCCTTCAAGCTGGTCTGCGATTCAGGCGATGTCTACCTCGCCGACGCGCTCATTATCGCGACCGGCGCGCAGGCGCGCTGGCTCGATCTGCCCTCGGAACAGAAATTCAAAGGCTATGGCGTGTCTGCCTGCGCAACCTGCGACGGCTTCTTCTATCGCAACAAAGAGGTAATCGTGGTCGGCGGCGGCAATACCGCGGTCGAAGAGGCCCTGTTCCTCACCAATTTCGCATCCAAAGTCACGGTCGTGCACCGGCGCGACGCGTTTCGTGCTGAAAAGATTCTGCAGGACCGGCTTTTCAAGCATCCAAAGATCGAGGTGATCTGGGACAGCGTCCTCGAGGACGTCACCGGCGCCGAGAACCCGCTCAAGGTAAGCGGCGTGAAGCTCAAGAACATAAAGACCGGTGCCATCACCGAGCGCAAGGTGGACGGTGTGTTCATTGCGATCGGTCACCAGCCTGCCTCGGAGCTGTTCACCGGGCAGGTGCAGATGAAACCGTCCGGCTACATCGTGACAACCGGGAATTCCACAGCCACCTCCGTGCCGGGCGTATTCGCGGCCGGCGACGTGACCGACGACATTTACCGTCAGGCGGTGACCGCTGCCGGGCAAGGCTGCATGGCCGCGCTCGAAGCGGAGAAATTTCTGGCCGCGCACGAGCATCGCCGCGCGGCGGCGGAGTAGATCATGGGCGCACCCGGCACCTCGATGGATTGGGACAAGCTGAAAGTGTTTCACGCTGCAGCGGAAGCGGGCTCATTCACGCATGCCGGCGAACGGCTCGGCCTGTCTCAATCGGCCGTTTCCAGGCAGGTTTCCGCGCTCGAAGGCGAGCTTGCAGTTTCGCTCTTTCATCGCCATGCGCGCGGGCTGATCCTCACCGAGCAGGGCGAGTTGCTCTACCGGACGGCGCATGAAGTCTTCATGAAGCTCGAGGCGGCGCGCACCAAGCTGACCGACAGCCGCGAGCGGCCGAACGGCGAGCTCAAAGTGTCGACAACGCCAGGCATCGGCGTGCATTGGCTCACACCGCGGCTCGGCGAATTTCTCGACCTTTATCCCGACATCCATATCACGCTCATCACGACGGATGAGGAACTGGACCTGGCGATGCGCGAGGCCGACGTCGCCATCCGTCTGCGCCAGCCCACGCAGCCGGACCTGATTCAGCGCAAGCTGTTCTCGGTGCATTCACATGCTTATGCGTCGCCGGACTACCTCAAGCGCTTCGGCACGCCGCGCACACATGACGACCTCGACAAGCACCGTATCGTCCTTCTCGGTGGCGGCGTCGTTCCGGCGCATCTGCAGAACCGAAGATGGCTGCTTGAGATCGGCCGCGACAGCAAAGGTCCGCGCTCGCCGCATCTGACCGTGACCAACGTGCTCGGCGTGTTGCGCGCATGTCAGCGCGGACTTGGAGTCGCGATGCTTCCGGATTACCTGGTGGAAGAAAACGGCGGGCTCGTGCAGCTTTTCGGCGAGGCTGACACGCTCGCGATGGACGCCTATTTCGTCTATCCGGAGGAACTCAAGTCAGTCGCGCGCATCCAGGTTTTTCGCGACTTCCTCGTCGCCAACGCACAGCGCTGGCACTTTTAGTCTTATTCAACATCTCGTGTTTCGGCTGACGAAAACCGCAGCCGTCGCCATTTCATTGGACATCAAATGATTTGCGACTACGCATGGCTGGCATGCGGCCATCGGCGTTGATGCTGAGCGCCGACGTTCGCATACTCATTATCTGCTGTTGCGTCGGATGCGTATCCTCCCAGAATCACCGGTGCGCAGCTTGTTCCCCTCTGGAAGATGTTGCCGGCCCCCACGCCGGCAAATACTGAAACCGGGCCCCTTTCGGGGCCCGGTTTTTTCGGCCGCGCACGGAATGCGGCGCACGGTCGGGTTGTATCCAGCCAGCCGGCCGCAAGGCGTGGCTCCGGTATCCCGGCACTGCAGGGCTCACGCCGTTGTCATGCCGCAGCCCTACATTTCGGCCATAAACGCGCCTCACGTAAAAGTCATGGGTATAACCGGTGAAAAGGCAGCCGGGCGCGCCCACCGGACGCGCAGTTGCCATACGTTGAATCTACGCGGAAGCCTGAAAAGCTGCCGCAAATCAGGGGTACATCAACTGGCCGTGCAAATTAGCCACACTACCCAATTGTTCGGCTTGGACTATTGGGAAAAACGTAACTCGCTAAGAACTATCAGTTAAACTGGCGGCAACATATAAGGGTCCCCCTGACGGGTGACAGCTTTGGGAGATAAAGTGGTGAAAAGTCCTCGACTTAACAGCCTGCTGGCCTCGACCGCCGCAGTGCTGGTTTTGGCCGTGTCCAGCCATGCAGGCGTCGCGCAGCAAGCCAACACGCCTGCCGAGGCATCGATCCCGATGCCGGACACCACCCTTCCCCCGCCGCTGACGCTGAAGGACATCGAAAAGCCAGCCGCCCAAGCGGCGCCCGCTCCGATCGTCAAGGATGAGCCAAAGCAAACCGCGACCACGCCGGCGGCTGAACCGGCCAAGCCCGCCCCGACCACTACTGCCGGCGGCGACGTTGGCGACAAGCTCCGTGACTTGATTGCCAGCAAGCAGTTTGACCGGCTGGTGCCTCGCAAGGCCGATCGCGCAGGGATCGAGGCCTATTACAGCGGCCGCAACTACGCGCCGCTCTGGGTCGCCAACAACGCGATCAATGACCGCGCCAAGTCAGCCGCCGCCTATCTCGCGCAGGTGGACGCGGTCGGTCTCGATCCGAACGACTATCCGGTTCCAAGTTTCAAGTCCGGAGGCAGCCCGGATGCGCTGGCCGAGGACGAGCTTAAACTGACGCTGTCCGCGTTGACGTTTGCGCGCCATGCGGAGATCGGCCGTATCCACTTCACCCGCGTCGGCTCCGACATCCAGTACGATCTGGTGCCCCCGGATCCGGCCGCCGTCCTGGCAAAGCTCGCAGACGGCAACGATGCCGGCAAAGTTCTCGACGGCTACAATCCGCCCCAGCAGGAATTCAAGGCGCTGAGGGACAAGCTGGCGGAATTGCGCAAGGGCACGCTCGACACCGGCCCCAAGGCAGAAGCAAAGCCGGACAAGCCGCGCGTCCATGTGCCTGACGGCAAAATTCTACGCCCGGGCATGAAAGATGCGCGCGTCGTAGCGCTGCGCAAGCGTCTCGACATTGCAGGCGACAAGGACAGTGCACTTTACGACGACGCGGTCCGCGATGCGGTCAAGACGTTCCAGACCGAAAGCGAGCTGGAGGTCGATGGCAATCTCGGCCCGAACACGACGCGCGCCCTCAATGGCGAGCAAAAGGAAGTGCGTCGCCCGAGCCACAATCCGATCGATACCATCCTCGTGAATATGGAGCGCTGGCGCTGGCTGCCGCGCGATCTCGGCAACCCGCACGTCATCGTCAACGTTCCAGATTACTCGCTGACGCTCTACAACGACGGCAAGGTCTACTGGCACACCAGGATCGTCGCGGGCAAGCCGAACCTGGCGACGCCGATGGTCAGCGCCGAGATGAAATTCATCACGGTCAACCCGACCTGGAACGTTCCGCCCTCGATCATCGAGAAGGAATACCTGCCGGCTCTCGAGCAGGATCCGCAGGCGCTGGAGCGCATCGGCCTCAAGCTGACGCAGGACGCCGACGGCACCATCCATATTTCGCAGCCGCCCGGCGCCGGCAACGCGCTCGGCCGCATACGTTTCAATTTCCCGAACAAGTTCCTCGTCTACCAGCACGACACGCCCGACAAGTACCTGTTCGCGCGCGAAAAGCGCGCCTACAGCCACGGCTGCATGCGCGTGCAAAATCCGCTGACCTATGGCGAGAAGCTGCTGTCGCTGGTGCTCCCGAAAGAGCGCTACACCGAAGCGAAGCTTGAAAGCATGTTCGGCGGCAGCGAGATCAACATCAACTTCCCGAAATTTATCCCGGTGCATCTGACCTATCAGACCGCATTCGTGGATGACGCCGGCAAGCTGCAGCTGCGCGAAGACGTCTACGGCCGCGACGCCAAGATGCTCGCGATCCTCAAGAGCAGCGAACGCAAGGTCGCCGATCTCGCGGTCGAGCGCGCGCCCAACACGTCGTCCAAGCCGGTTCGCATGCCGGTCGGAATGTATGGCGGCCAGGGCGGCGGCTACAGCTATGGCGGCGGTGGCGGCAACTTCTTCGACTGGCTGTTCAGCCCACCGCAAGGGCGTCCCTACCCGCCGCGCGCGGTCCCGACCTATCCGCGCAACAACGGCAACGGCCGCTACAGCTCGCGCTAGACCGGCGAAGAGCTCTCAAACAGAAGACGCCGGCGCATCACGCCGGCGTCTTCTTTTCGCGGCACGTTGAGAAAAACTCCATCAGCAATGTTCGTTAGCCAAGTGGCTGGCCGCCTCGGTTGGCGGTCCCTTGCAATTTTGTACGGCAGTGAAAGTTCTGGCGACTGTCCACTTTTGGCACCTAGCGGACATTGCGCTGCCCTACGGGCCACCGCGCTTTGAGCCTCGTTTGCAGCGTCGATAGCAAACGATAAACTATTGTTTATGCCGTTTTGACATTGATCAAAGACTAAAGGTCGTTGATATGTGAATTAAGTCGGGACAGCAAAGGTCTTGGATGCGTATCATAAGAACCATCCTAGTGCTTTTTCTCGGTGTGTCGGTGGCGGTGCTGCCGGCAGCGGGCAGTTTCGCCTGTGCGCCGCAGATGGCGGCTGCGTCGGTAGCCATGCCCGACTGTGACCATCATATGTACGCGCCGGCTGGCAAGACGCAAAAGTCCGACAGTAATTGTATTTCAATGGCCGGCTGCGTGCTCCACTGCTTCAGTTTTACGGGGGTTGCAACAGCCACCGTCGCGTTTGTGCCTGTTATCGGGGCAACGCTTCAACCATTGCGAGCCAGTGATCATCTTTCCCCACAATTAGGTTCGCTTCCCTTCCGACCTCCTCGCATCTGATCTCCTGCAAATCTGAAGGCGGGCTTTAGGCCCGCGCCCGTATTCGGCCGCGCCAGATCTCTGTCGCGCGTGCCGTCATCACAGACACACGAGGAGATCGATCATGCCTGCCAAGTACCTGCTCGCTGCCGCTTGTGCGGTCGCGTTAAACCTAACTACAGCCGCGGCCTTCGCTGGTGCCAATGAATATGCGTTCGAGCCGCTGGCGGCCGAAATCAAGAAAGGCGATGACGTTGTCGTCGCGCTGCGTCTCACGCACAAACCGAGCGGCAAGCCGGTCGTGGACGCGGTTATCGTCCGCACCCGCGTAGACATGGCGCCCGACGGCATGGCCGACATGGTGTCGCCCGTGGCGCAGCTGCCGGCCACCGAACCTGGCGTCTATTCGTTCAAGACCGATTTGCCGATGGCCGGACGGTACCTGGTCAGCATTGCTGCCAAGGTGCAAGGCGAAGTCGAAACGGTCGTCGGAAAGGTCATCGTCAAAGCGGTGAAGTGAGCGGACGCAGTGCCGATCGCGCGGAAGGCGGTCGCACGCAGCCGTCTGTCCAGACAACCGATGAGGAGAACGCTATGACATCACGCTTTGGAATATTCGCCGCGGCGCTCGGCGTCTTGGCATCCACCGCGGCCGGTTATGTGTACTGGAACTGGCCAACCGCACCAGCCGCTTCCGCCAAATTCACCATGGCGGCCGCCGCCGAACGGAAAGTCCTTTATTACCGCGATCCGAGTGGAACGCCATCTTGGTCGGCCACTCCGAAGAATGATGCGAAAGGCCGCGCTTTTCTCCCCGTCTATGACGACGCGGAACCCACGTTCGACCCGCCTGCGAAGCCGGCGGTCGCGCAAAGTGCCCGCAAGATTCTCTTCTACCGCAATCCTATGGGGCTGCCTGACACTTCGCCGGTGCCGAAAAAGGATTCGATGGGGATGGATTACATCCCGGTCTATGAAGGCGAGGCACAGGAGCAGGGCGGTACAATCAAATTAAGCGTCGAGCGCATCCAGCGCAGCGGCGTGCGTACCGAGCCGGCGCGATCGCTCGTGCTGACGCAACCGGTACGCGCCGTTGGCGCGGTGGCCATCGACGAGCGGCGTCTCACCGTCGTGTCAATGCGGTCGGAGGGCTATGTCGAAGATCTTTTCGTCGACACGACCGGTCAGACCGTGCGCAAAGGCGAGCATCTATTCCGCGTCTATAGTCCCGATATCCAGCAGGCGCTAGCCGACCTGCTCGTCGTCTCGGGCCGCGGGCAGTCGGGCCCGACGCTTGCACAGTCGAGCCTCAACGGGACAATGCGCCGACTGCGCAATCTCGGCGTTCCGGAAGAGCGAATCCAGGAACTGCGTGAGAGCGGGGTCAATCCGCGCACCATCGATTGGCCATCGCCCGCGTCCGGGACCATCATCAGCAAACGCATCATCAACGGCCAGCGGATCAGTGCCGGCGATGAACTCTATCGTATCGCAGATCTGTCGCAGGTCTGGGTCATCGCCGACGTTGCCGAGGGCGATCTCGCCGATGTCAAACCAGGCACCCGCGCGATCGTGACGTTCCGCGCCTATATGGGCGAGCCTGTCGAAGGTGTCGTCACCTTCATCTATCCGGAAATGCGCGCGGAGACGCGCACGGCTCGTGTCCGCATCGAGGTGCCCAATCCGGACGGCCGGCTGAAGACCGACATGTATGCCGATGTCCTTTTCCAGGTCGAAGGCAGCCGTATCCCGGTTACGGCAGTTCCTGCCAGCGCCATCATCGACAGCGGGACACGGCAGGTCGTGCTGGTGGCCAAGGGCGAGGGCCGCTTCGAACCGCGCTCGGTCAAGCTTGGCCGCCGCGGGGAAGGCCAGGTCGAAATCGTCGAAGGGGTGATGAACGGCGAGGAAGTCGTCACCTCCGCGACTTTCCTGATCGACGCGGAGAGCAATCTGCAAACGGCGCTCAAGGCATTTACTCAACCTGGGCCGGCCAAATGATCGCGGCCGTCATCCGCGGCTCAGCGCGCAACCCCTTTCTGATCGGGTTGACGGCCTTCTTCATCACGCTCGCCGGGCTTTACGCGGTGGCGCGGGTGCCGCTCGACGCGATTCCGGATCTCTCCGATGTGCAGGTCATTGTCTACACCGAGTATCCCGGCCAGGCACCGCAGGTGGTCGAGGACCTTGTCACCTATCCGCTCACCACGGCGATGCTTAGCGTCCCGAAATCGCGGGTGGTCCGCGGCTTCTCGTTCTTCGGCGTTTCGTTCGTATACGTCATCTTCGAGGATGGTACTGATCTCTATTGGGCGCGCTCGCGCGTGCTGGAATATCTAAATTCCGCGACTCGCCGGCTGCCTTCCGGCGTCGCACCCAGTCTCGGTCCTGACGCCACTGGAGTCGGCTGGGTTTATCAATACGTCTTGCGCGGCACACAAAAGAACCTCGCCGAATTGCGAAGCATCCAGGACTGGCACCTGCGCTTTGGGTTGATCAAAGCGGAAGGCGTCGCGGAAGTCGCCAGTGTCGGCGGTTTCGTCAAGCAGTACAGCGTGGTGATCGATCCACGCCGCTTGCAGTCGCTCGGAATTTCACTGGCCAAAGTGCGCGATGCCTTGCGCGCGAGCAATATCGATGTTGGCGGCCGCACGGTCGAGCTGGCGGAAACTGAATTCGCCGTGCGCGGTCGCGGCTACGTTAAGTCAATCGACGACATCGAGCAGATTGTAGTCAAGAGCGAACGCGGCGTGCCGGTTCTGCTCCGCGATGTTGCACGCGTAGAGCTTACACCAGATGAGCGCCGCGGTATCACCGAATTAAACGGCGAAGGCGAAGTAGTCACCGGCGTCGTGCTTCAGCGCTTTGGCGAGAACGCCCTCACGGTGATCGAGAACGTGAAACAACGCCTCGCCGAACTGGTGCCAAGCCTGCCGGAAGGTGTCACCGTCGATGCCGTTTACGACCGCTCCGAGTTGATCTACCGCGCGATCGACACCCTCAAGCGCACGCTGGTGGAGGAAAGCCTCATCGTCGCCCTGGTCTGTGTAGTCTTCCTGCTGCACGTCCGCAGTGCGTTGGTTGCGGTCATCACCTTGCCACTCGGAATTCTCATCGCTTATCTGTGCATGTATCTGCTTGGTCTAAGTTCGAACATCATGAGCCTTGGTGGCATTGCCATCGCCATCGGTGCGATGGTCGACGCCGCCATTGTCATGATTGAAAACGCCCACAAGCACCTGGAACGCGCGCCGCCGGACAAGCCTCGTGCCGAGGTGTTGATCGAGGCGGCACTCGAGGTGGGGCCTGCGCTGTTCTTTAGCCTCCTCATTATCACGGTGTCGTTCCTGCCGATCTTCGCGCTGGAGGCGCAGGAAGGGCGGATGTTCAAGCCGCTCGCCTACACCAAAACCTTCTCCATGGCGGCGGCCGCGCTGCTGTCGGTGACGCTGGTGCCGGCGCTGATGCCTCTGTTCGTGCGCGGCCGCATCATGCCCGAACACCGCAACCCGGTGAACCGCGCTCTAATGTGGGTGTACCGTCCGGTGATCCACGCCACGCTGCGTTTCAGAGCCGCCACCATCGCAATCGCAGTCCTTGTGCTGCTTGCGAGCCTGTGGCCGGCCTCCCGTCTCGGTAGTGAGTTCATGCCGACGCTCAATGAGGGCACGCTGTTCTTCATGCCGACAACTTTGCCAGGGCTTTCGGTCACCAAAGCGGCTGAGCTGGTGCAGACTCAGAACAAGATCATCAAGGGCTTCCCAGAGGTCGCTTCGGTGTGGGGCAAGGCGGGGCGCGCGAACACCGCGACTGACCCGGCGCCGACCGAGATGTTTGAAACCATCATCAACCTGAAGCCCGAGCGGGAATGGCGTCCTGGGCTGACCGTCGAAAAGCTCATCGCCGAAATGGACCAGGCGATGCAGTTTCCCGGCGTATCCAACGCCTGGACCATGCCGATCAAGGCTCGCATCGACATGCTCGCCACCGGCATTCGCACTCCGGTCGGAATCAAGGTCTATGGCCCCGACCTTGCTGAACTCGAGCGCCTCGCGCGTTTGATCGAGGCGACCGTGCGGACGGTGCCCGGAACCACCAGCGCTTTCGCCGAACGCATCATCGGCGGCTACTATCTCAATATCGACCCCGATCGGGCGCAACTCGCCCGCTACGGTCTGATGATCACCGACGTTCAGGATATGATCACGACCGCGCTCGGCGCCGATGCAGTCACCACCACGGTCGAGGGGCGCGAACGCTACACGGTGAGTCTGCGCTATCCGCGCGAATTGCGCAGCGACCCGCGATCGATCGCAAGTGAGGTGCTCATTCCTTTGCCGAACGGAGGCACTGTGCCGCTCGGGCAGGTCGCCAAGGTGGAACTCGCCAAGGGGCCGGCCACCATCCGCACGGAGAACTCACAGCTCGCCGCCTACATCTATGTCGACCTACGCGATCGTGACCTTGGTGGCTACGTCGCTGACGCGCAGAAAGCGGTGGCGGCGCAGGTGAAGCTTCCGGCCGGCTATTACGTCACATGGAGCGGGCAGTTCGAATACCTGGAGCGGGCCAAGTCACGGCTCAAAATCGTCGTGCCTTTCACGATGCTGATCATCTTCTTGCTACTCTATCTGAATTTCCGGCACGTGACCGAGACTTTGATCGTCATGCTGTCAGTTCCCTTCGCTCTGGCCGGCGGGGTGTGGCTGATGTGGTGGCTGGGCTTCAACATGTCCGTCGCGGTCGCGGTCGGGTTCATTGCGCTTGCAGGCGTCGCCGCAGAAACCGGAGTCGTGATGTTGATTTACCTCGATAACGCACTGAACGATTTGAAAGCGAAGCGCGTAGTCGAGGGCGCGAATTTCACCCGCGACGATGTCCATTCCGCAATTATGGCTGGCGCAGTCGAACGAGTACGCCCGAAGATGATGACCGTTGCGGCAATCATGGCAGGATTGCTACCGATCATGTGGAGTCACGGAACTGGCGCAGAAGTGATGCAGCGAATTGCCGTGCCGATGATCGGCGGCATGGTGTCGTCGACCCTCCTTACGCTGGTCGTTATTCCCGCAATTTATGCTGCGGTGAAAGGGTTTCGTAAATGATGAAATCGAATTTGACGACGTAACTTTTGCGTCCGCTTTGCCCCCAAAAGCGGACATTCGTGGCCGCGTTTGGAGGGTCTGCCAAGTGCCAATAGCGGACATGGCAGTCATGTCAGCGATGTGCGCTCAGGCCTCGGCGAGCGCCCAAAGAGCCGCTGAGTTGGGACAGTACGACTCCCAGACCAGGCTATTGGTATCACGCCTCAGGTCCACCTCGCAGGCTTCTTGAAACCTGCAATTGAAACAACGACGTTTCAGCTCTTCGAACGTGTTGTCACTTTCGATGGCGTAGAGGTCGAGACCGAGCATTGCTGTTCGACAATCCAGAAGGTCGAGCTGCCGGTCATATGCTGCATTGCGGATTTGCATCAAATCCTCCTGCGATCTTTGCCTTGCAAATCCGATAGGAAGAATTGGATCTGCGCATTGACATGGGTCAAACTTGCAGCGGTCGATCGCACAGAGATTTTGGAAACCTAATGTCCGCTTTGGGTCCAATAGCGGACGCTCTTGCTGGTTATTTCGCGACCTCGACAGCAGTGCGGAGCGAGACCGCCAGCTCATTCTTGTTGCAAAATTTTGGCGCATCGGAAGAGCTGACATTCGAGTCAGAGGAATGGCACGACTGGTGCTCGGGCCGCTATTTCAACATCAATTGCCTCCCTCGCTGGAAAAAAGGGCAATCAGCTCGCGCGGATGAAGGTGCGGATGTAAAACGGAAGAATTTGGAGATTGACACGAACCTCTTTTACTCCCGGAGCACATTCGGCGGCGACACGTGCCGCAACCTGCTCCTCCGGTGTGGCGACAACTCCCCAAATGCGGACCACACCGCTGGATACTACGAGGTTGAGAAGCTGAATTCGGACACCGGCATCTGACAGGTTCTTTTCAACGGTTGTTTTGATCTTGCGATCGTCAATTGAAGGAACACCGGTTTGGCGGGCGACGAGGCCGTGCAGGAGATTGGCCCGGCTGACGATGCCGACAAGCTTTCCGTCATGAATCACTGGAACGCGCTTGATGCGGCGCTTTTCGAGAATCTCGGCAATTTCTTCGAGCATTGCGTCGTCGTTAACCGTAATGAGCTCGCGCGTCATTACGTCTCGGGCGTGGCGACCATGCGTTTTGATGTAGTCGATTGCGCTGTGTTCGGGAAGCAGAAGTAGTGATAGCCACCAGGAACGGCGGCGCTCCGTCCCCATTTCTGGTCGTCGGATGAGGTCGCCCTCGCTGACGATGCCCACCAGGCGTCCGTCAGGTTCTACTACAGGTACAGCGCTAATTCTGTTGTCGAGAAGGCATTTGGTAATTTCTGCAACCTCAGCATCTGGCCCGACAGTGATGACGCCCGTCGTCATGATATCTCGTGCCTGCATTGTCACTCCTGATGTTCAGACGCCGCCAACATCCTCCGTATTAGTTATTGAAGCCCAGCCTTGCGCATGCCTTCGAGAAACTTAGCCATCGGACCGGCTGTATAAGGAACGTGCTTTTCGATCCATGCAATCGAGATGTCGGGGTGCAATTCCTTGAGTTGGTCCAGTTCTGTGCGCGCCTCATCAATCTGCCCTGCCTGTGCCAGGCTCGCGCAAAAAATCCGATGGCCAGGAGCCCAACCGGACCGCTGCTGGAGGGCCTTGCGGCCGAAACTGACTGCCTCGCCGTAGCGCCCAGCCTGATAATGCGCTGCCGCAAGCGCCGTGAAGCAAACCGCATTCTGCGGATCGTGCGGACTCATGCGGATCGCCTGCTCCGCATGCGTGATCGCTTGGTCCGATTGGCCGGCGAGCGCGAGGGCCAAGCTGAGATAGCTGTGCGCCGCAGCGAAGTTTGGATTGAGATCGATGGCCCGTTGAAACTCTTCAATCGCTTTATCGGTACGCCGCATTGTGTACGCCACGTAACCGAGCGCGAAATACGCCCAAGGGTCGCTGTCGTCGAGTTCCGCCGCCCGGGTAGCGAGGGCCGCGGCCTGCTTCACCTGCGACTGTCGCTCACCGGAGGCCCAACCGACATAAGCCGACACCAGCATCATGAATGCCAGCATACTGTGCGCCGGCGCGTAATCCGGGTAACGCTCAACGGCCTGTTTGAGGATTGCAATCGCGGCTTCGCCTTCGGCTTTCGTCAGTCGCCAGAACAGCGAGTTTGCTTGACTTACCATCTCCCAGGCGCCGAGGTCCTCCGGGGAGTGACTCTGCGAGCGGATGCCTTCAGCCTGCAGCAGCTTTGGTTCGATCGCAGCAACCACCTTCTCCGTGATCGCGTCCTGCAAGGCAAAAACGTCGGTCAGGTCGCCGTCGTATCGATCGGCCCAGATGTGATTGCCAGTCTCGGCATCGATCAACTGAGCGGTGATGCGCAAGCGGTTGCCGCCCTTGCGCACGCTGCCTTCCAACACGTAGCGCACGCCCAGCTCGCGGGCAACGCGCTTTATGTCGATCGACTTACCTTTGTAAATAAACGACGAATTGCGCGCAATCACGAAGAACCAGCGCAATTTCGACAAACCCGTGATGATGTCTTCGGAAATACCGTCGGCGAAATACTCCTGTTCGGGGTCGCCGCTCATGTTGGCAAACGGCAACACGGCAATCGACGGTCGCTGGCTCGCTGCGCGTTCCGGTTTCGCAGTAGTCGGGGCTCCGAGCGACGCCTCCGTTGTGCTCTCGGCGAGGGAGACACGGTGGATCCCGATCGGACGCGCAATGTTCTTGACCATCTGCTCGCCCATGTCCTCGAAACCGAAGCTGAGCTTATCGCGTACCTGGTCGTGGACGTTGCGCGACACAAAGATACCACCTGGTTCGGCAAGCGCCTCCAGCCGGGCGGCCACATTAACGCCGTCACCGTAGATGTCGTTATCGTCGCTGATAATGTCACCGACATTGATGCCGATGCGAAATTCGATACGCCTGTCCGCCGGCACATCAACATTGCGCTCGAGCATGCCGCGCTGAATTTCAACGGCGCAGCGCACAGCGTCGACGACGCTGACGAATTCCACCAACATGCCATCTCCGGTCGTCTTAACGATATGGCCGCGGTGCTCGGTGATTTTGGGATCAACCAGATCCTTACGATGCGCCTTTAACTGATGCAGCGTGCCTTCCTCGTCAACACCCATCAGCCGACTGTAGCCGGCGACGTCACCCGCGAAGATCGCTGCAAGCTTGCGCTCAACATGATCCTCGACCATGGCGGTTTTCCTTCGGGCTAATCCGTCACTTCCCGACGAACGGCATCCGCACTTGACTGAGCAACCGCTAATTCGGGGCTACCGTCTTTGATCCAGATCAATCTCGCAGGCTGCTGTGCACGTGGCCATTAGACGCACGCATTACCGACATAGCTGTCACGCACAATGGTGACGACATCCGCCGAGGTCTTTGGCTGCTATCGCCAGTGAACCTTGATAGTATTAAAAAAACAGGATGCGAGTCGCTCGCTGGACAGTAACCGACTAAGGCGTCATTTGTGCCACCGGCAGCGGCTTTGTAGCTGTTGTTGATTGTCGCGCTCCCGCTTGTAAAAAGGGAGGTGTCAGATGCTAGGCGAACATATCCAATCACAACACTTGGTTATTCGTTATCCGAACTGTCCGAAGTGCGGGACGAAAATGTACCTCGCTCGACTTCAGCCGGGAAAATCTAACCATGACCGCTTGACCTTCGAGTGTCCTCAATGTGCATGCGTGAAAATGGAAATCACGAAAGTCCATTAGGGCGTTTCGGTTGCCCCCTGGAGGCATCTCTCTCATGGTGGCGATCACGGCGGCAGTCATGATGTATATGCGGTGATCGCACGCAGATTTTGGGAAGCTTAATGTCCGCTTTGGGTCAAAAGCAGACATGTGCAACGCAAAAGGTCATGTCCGCTCTACCCTCGAAAGCGGACATTCGGCATTGCAAACAGAATGTCCGCTATGGGACGTCGCAATTGGATAGGACGCGGCGCCAATACATTGATCTAACTCAATGCGCACAGCTCAGATGTGTGTATCTTAATTCTGGGGCCCGCGGAGGGATGTGATGATCGAAATCATCGAGATCCTACGCCAGGAACATCGAAATCTCGAAAAATTGCTCGGCGTAATGGAGCAGGAGCTAGGAGTCTTCGATCGAGGCGACGGCCCGGACTACGAGGTCCTTGGAGCAATTATTGAATTCTTTAAAAAATATCCTGACTCCTGTCATCATCCAAAGGAGGATATCATTTACGAGAAATTTAAGGTGCGCGACCCCGATCGAGCAGCGTCAATTTCTGACCTTCAAGCTGAACATCGAGAAGGCGCAGTGCGATTGCGTCGTGTCGCTCAAGCTATCGAAAACGTTCTAAATGATGAGGAAGTTCCGCGTGAAGGTGTCGACCGGATTGTCCGCGACTTCATCGACAATGAAAGGAAGCATATCGCTTTAGAAGAAGAGGTGGTTTTCCCGGCGATAGTCGACACATTACAACCCGGAGATTGGGCCGATGTCGCGTTGACGCTGGCCGATCGGTACGGTCCGCCGTCAGCAGCAGATTTTGAGGAGCAGTTCAGTACACTTCGTCGAAACATACTCGAACTTGAGGAGGCCGCAGTTGCGCGGCGGTCATAGTGTTTGGGTTGCCGTGCGGGTAGCGCGCGATGCTGTTCAATATCATCATACTTTTTATGATTGCTTCCATCGCCTGGGTCCTATGGACAGAGCGCAAGAGCAAACAGGCGTTAGACAAAGATGCCTTGGATCAGGCGTGGCGTGAAGTGCCCGATGACCCGCATTATATTGAGCGGCGGCATTATGAAGAACGTATGCGTATACAGGACGAAGCGCGGGCCGCCGCTGCCAAACGGGCGAGCGTCGGATCGAGCGGGATCGGCGGAAGCTGATTCGGGTACTCGAGGAATTCGTTTGAGCTAGATCGAAGTCCCGTAGGGGGCGCGACATGACCGTAAGACATCTTCTTGAACAAAAGGGCCGGAACCTTTGGACCATTAATCCGGATGCCACGGTCCTTGATGCAGTGGCAAAAATGGCTGAAAAAGATATCGGTTCTTTGGTTGTGATGGACGGTGAAGAATTGATAGGCATCATAACCGAGAGACACTATTCGCGGAATGTCATTCTCAAAGGCAAAACCTCCCCTACCACGCTGGTCAGGGATATCATGGAGAGAAACGTAATCTATGTCCGGCCAGAACAATCGGTCGAGTTATGTATGGCTCTGATGACCGAGAAGCGTGTGCGTCATCTACCGGTGCTCGAAGGCAAAAAAGTGATGGGCATTATCTCCATCGGCGATTTGCTCAAGGCAATAATTTCCAAACAGCAATATTTTATCGACGAACTTGAACACTACATTCGCGGTTAGCGCCGTTCAGGCAGCGGCACGAACAGCTGCCTGGGCGGACGTGACGACAGTGGGGGACACGGAGTCTTGGCGCGGGAGCAGGCAATTTTACAGGCGAAATTGACAATCGTCACCCGATAGGATTCCTCGACAGGAACGTCCGCCTTTTACTCCCAATTGGAAGTCGCGGCAGAGGAACTCATGGCAAAATTTCAAAACATCCTGGAGACCGTCGGCAATACACCCGTGGTGCGGATCAACCGGCTGGCACCACCCGGTGTCAACCTGTTCGTCAAGATCGAGGCCTTCAACCCATTGGGATCGGTTAAAGACCGGCTGGCGCTGGGTGTGATCGAGGCCGCCGAGAAGTCTGGCGAACTCAAGCCGGGACAGACGGTCATCGAGGCGACAAGTGGTAATACGGGCATCGGGCTCGCAATGGTGTGTGCTGCCAAAGGCTACCCGCTGGTGGTGACCATGGCCGAACAGTTCAGCGTCGAGCGGCGCAGGCTGATGCGCTTTCTCGGCGCCAAGGTCGTGCTGACCCCGCAGGCAGGGCGCGGCTTTGGCATGGTGGTCAAGGCGATCGAGCTCGCCAAGGCGCACGGTTGGTTCCTTACCCGCCAGTTCGAGAACGAAGCCAACCCTGACATCCATTCCCGCACCACGGCGCGAGAGATCATCAACGACTTCAAAGATGAGAAACTCGACTACTGGGTGACCGGCTACGGCACCGGCGGAACGCTGAAGGGCGTGGCGCGCGTGCTCGCCAAGGAAATGCCAAATACCAAGATAGTGCTCTGCGAGCCCGAGGATGCGCAGCTGATTGCCAGCGGAATAAAGCAGGAGCGCAATCCGGACGGATCACCGTCGGCGGCCCACCCGGCCTTCAAGCCGCATCCGATGCAGGGGTGGACGCCAGACTTCATCCCGAAGCTGACCGCAGATGCCGTAGACATGAAAGTGATCGACCGAATCATCCACATCCCGGGCGCCGAAGGCATCAAATGGAGCGGCGAGCTTGCACGCAAGGAAGGCATCTTCGTCGGCATAAGCGCGGGAGGCACGTTTGCCGGCGCGCTGAGGGTCGCTGCCGACGCACCCAAAGACGCAAACATCCTCTGCATGCTGCCCGACACCGGCGAGCGTTATCTGAGCACACCGCTGTTTGCTAACATAACGGCAGACATGACCGAAGAAGAACTGGAGATTTCACGCTCGACGCCCGGCCAGCAGTTCCCGGCCAAGACGCCGTAGCGTGGAGTCCATGACTGATCCCTAACTTCGCTTTGGGTAAAATGCGCCCGGCTGATCCCAGCGCATGACGTGACCGCACTGCAGCCCTGCATCTTTCACAATACGGACCGGATGCGCTGCTGAACCGCGATCTTGTTGGAAATCGTCCGCAGGCCCGGAATTGCCTCAATCGCGACTCTTATTGCGTCTCTTTGAACCTGCGATTCGACAATACCCCACAGCTCGGCGGCACCGTCATTGATGATGACGTTGACATTCCCGGGCCACCACGGTTCCGACTCGAGCTGCGTGACCACATCATTCCCCGATATCGAGCCCTCAGTCGATTGCCGCGAGGAGATGTCTTGTTGCGAGCGCAACAGCGCCTGAACAAGATTGGCCCGGCTTACAATTCCGATGACCTTGCCATTATCGACTACAGGCACTCGCTTGATACGATGCTTCTCGAGCAGGCTGACAATCCTTGTAAGCGGCGTGTCTGCAGTCACCGCTATCACCTGACGGGTCATTACATCTGCGGCCCGGCGAGCATGTGATTTGATAAAATCCTGCGCTAACGCCTCCTTTCCGGTAAGGAACTCGAGCCACCATGAGGATGGCCGCTCGGTGCCGACTTCCGCGCGATGAATGAGATCAGCTTCACTGACGATTCCTAGCAGGCTGCCAGCCTTATCAACCACCGGCAGCGCGCTTATCCGATTCGCCAGCAATATCTCTGCAATTTCCTTCACGGAAGTGTCGGGGTGGACCGTAATGACATTCGTCACCATGACATCGGCCGCATTCATCTTGCTTCTCCGCTTCTGCTATATCTTGCAAAAATTCCACATTCGGGCCGCTACAACATTGATTTGCATCAATGCGCTCATCACGGTCCGTGCGAATATTTCAAAATGAAAAATACGGGGCGATTCAGAAGGATAATCAAGACGATCGGCAGTCTTGTGGCGCAGCCACATTCTTCCCGCTTCGCTTGCGGTGATTGTGGCCGCAACGCGCAATGCGGTCTCCCACCCCACGACGATTGCATCTTCAGACTGATGCAAATAGCCCGTGATGGCGATCATCCATCACGGCCGGCGGTCTGGCCAGATGCGGGAAGGCGTCATGAAATCGGTCGTTATTAAACGCTCAATTCTCATAAACGGACGCAAGACCAGCGTATCGTTGGAAAACGAATTTTGGGACGGTTTACGTGAAATTGCCGACCGCGGAATGATCGCACATTCGACGCTGGTGGAGCAGATCGATCAAGAGCGTGACAACGTTAATCTTTCCTCCGCCATTCGTGTCTTTGTATTCAATCATTTCCGGTCCCAAGGCAGGGTTAGGCCGGCCGGCAATTTTGAAGCATCTCGGGGGAAAAGCATGGAGCTACGGGCGCAAGCCGACGGATGCAGGGTGCTGGCGGAAGGATTCAAGGACACCGAAACGTGTGCAACGCCGAGAGAGGAGCTCGAGAATTAGCGCGAGGAAAGCCAATTTTTCGCTTAACGGAACTGCTTTGATGCAATCGGATGAATCACGCAGGGCTGCTTGTATCAATTCTAAGAGGAGACACGTCATGGACAAGCAACCTGTTGCACATCCAGACTATGAAAGCCTGCAATCCATTCTAAACGCCATTGCGCAGTGGATGCGGCGCTATCGCCAAGCGCGGGGAACACGCAACGATTTGATGAACTGCTCGGCGACGGAAGTGGAAAATATGGCCCGCGAGCTGAAAATCACTCCGGCTGAGCTGGCCACCCTGGCAAGGAAAGGACCGGACGCCGCCGATCTTTTGCAAAAGCTGCTCATCGCGCTCGGTGTCGATCCGAATGGCGTTGAACATGACGACCCGTCGGTCATGCGAGACCTGCAGCGGCTGTGCACAACATGCGGGGACAAACGGCAATGCGAGCTTGACCTTGCAAACGGCGTAAGCGCCGATAAGTTTCGCGACTATTGCCCGAACGCATTTACGCTGGACGCTTTGCTGCAGGCAAAACAAGAGAGGCGGAGGCGGCGGCCCACCGCATCAAAGGCGCATCACGGTAAGTAGACCGCAGCCATTATTGGCCCTCGCTCCAGGACGAATGGCGATAGTCGTTCGGTTGTTTGTTGTTGAAGTCTGGGAATGAAAAGCTAATCTGGGAGCGTCTGACCTGTATCAATCCCGGGGGAGATCATGCGAGCGCCTTTAATCGCAGCCGTTCTGGCCTTAGTTGGGGGTCTGTTTCTCGCTATCTCGGCTTTCGTCGGGGTAACGCCCTTTGCCGATTGGACAATGCTGGGGGCGGAAATCTGTGTTGTGGCGGCGGTGGTTGTTTTTCTCGGATGGTTTCTTGCCGGCTGTATCAGCGAAATACGCAACGCCTGATACTGCATATGCCGGACGACCCCAGCTAGCGTGATAACCACTACGTCTTTGGTCGCCAGGCTCGCGCTGCGTTGGACTGACGCTCGGCTTGAAGGCAACTGGCGTAACGTCCTCGTCCCTCCAAAAAACTAAATGGGTACAGGCAAGCGTTCAGTCAGCGCGGATCTACAAAAACACCACAGTTGAAGCACTCAATCGTGGCTGAATGGTTGGATACGCCTGGAGAGGTCGTAAAGAAAGTTGCGGCCGTACCCCTCACGAGGAAACCGGCGCCCGTACGCCCCGGCGCAGCTTCAGAAGGCTGCGGCGTCTCGTCGCTAACGGTCGCTTTACCTGGCTTTGTTCCCTTCGATGGCACCTTGTGGCCATTGGCAGCGAATGCCTTGCCGAATCCGGTGAGCGCACCGCCACCCGCCGCACTCACATGGCAGCGACCGCAGGCCAGCTTGGTTTGCTGGGCATAAGACGGCAGGGCATCAGCCGGGTCCGGTGTGGCGAAAGCTGCCACTCCAACGATAAATCCTGCCGCAGAGGCCACTGCCAATGCATATGCGAGGGCCGGTATCGGTCTTGGTTCCTGCTTGCGATCCGTCATGTATGCTCTCCGCCGTTCAGCGCCTATGCGTCATTTGGCGCGCGTTATTACTTCTTCGAAGTTTCCTCGTCCTCGTCCGGCATCTTTGGCAACTTGTGCGCGACACCCTTGTGGCAGTCGATGCAAGTTAAGCCCGCTTTGAATCCTGCGTCCATCGCTTTTGCAGCCGCTTCTGTCTGCTTGTGCGGGTCCATCGCATCGGCCGAATGACAGTTGCGGCATTCGTGTGAATCATTCGCCTTCATCGTCGCCCAGACACGCTCAGCGAGCGCAAGGCGATGCTGCTCGAATTTTTCCGGCGTATTGACGGTGCCCAGGACTTTATGAAGAAGCTCGTTCGACGCCTGGATCTTCCGGCGGACCTTGTAAAACCATTCGTGTGGAACGTGACAGTCGGAACATCTGGCCCGGACGCCCGACCGGTTCTTGAAATGAATAGTCTGCTGCAGCTCCTTGTATACGTTATCCCGCATTTCGTGACAGGAAATGCAGAACTGCTCGGTATTCGCCACCTCCATCGCCCAGTTGAAGCCGCCCCAGAACAGGACGCCGCCGATGCCCCCGGCTATGAGCAACGTACCAAGCGAAAAGCGCGAGCTGGGACTCCAGAGAAAGGTCCAGATGCGGGAGATCAGTCCTTTTCGGGGCTTCGCTGCGCCAGCATCGCTCATGTATTTTCTGCCGGTTAGATCCTGGTGGTTATTGCGCCAAGGCCCCTCGCCCGCATGCGTGCTACCAATTGGCGGCAAGCCCTAAGGAGACGATTTGTGCCGTGTAGTTCGGGTTGTTATAGGCGAGGAACAGGGAGCGCCCGCCGTTGGTGATGTCTGCGCCGCCCGCATCCGCAGCCGACGGTGAGTAGGGCGTGAAATTGTCGGTCGCCCAGTTGGTGTTGGAGTTCTTCTCGAACGTATAACGCGCCTTGAGAGTGACTTTGCCGACAAAGCCCATCTGCTTCACGACGCTCGGATCGACATAGTACTTCGCGAGGATGTTGAAGCGCTGGAAGTAGTTTTTTTCGTCCGGCCAGGGCGGGGTCGGTCCGGCTGAGTTATTGCCGGTGCAACCATTGTTGCCAGAGGCACATCCGATCGTGCTGTTGGCTTCGTTCGCTATCGCCAGCACGTAGTCCGCCAGGATGTCGAGCTTGCCGGGGATCGCGTTCCAGAGACCCGACACTATGAAAGTATTGTAGTGCTGCGCGATTTGTGTCGACCACTTATTACTGTCGTTAAATGGGATCGACGCACCGCAACAAGACTGCATATAGAGAAGGTGCTCTTCGTAATTGTAGCCGAACGTCGCGCGTAGTTCGGGAGTGATGCGGATGCCGAAATCGGCGCCGACATTCCACGACCGGTCAGATTGCGTTCCCAGCGAATTGGTGACGAGATTGGACGCACCGATTACCGCGTCGGTTGGATATTCGATCCAGCGCACGCCGCCATTCGGGCTGACGGTGAGGTCCTTGGTGAGCGCAATTTCGACAATTCCATTCGCCTTCGTCTGATTGCGATTCTGCACAAAAAATTGACGCATGGCAGCCCCGGCGTCGCCGGGGGTGCTAACAAGCCAATGATCGTAGCGGCGTTGCGAATATTGCACCGAAGAACGCCAGGTCAACCAGCTATAGGGGGTCCAATTGACGAAGGCCTTGCCGCCAGGCTCGTTGGTGGAATCCACCTCGCCGTTCTGGTAGGTGTACCGCTCGAAGAAATACCCCACCCCAAACGTCCAAGCGCGATTGGGCTGCCACTTCAGGTCGTCTTCGATATTCAGTCTTGTGTAGGAGGTTGGCAGACGTGTGAGCGGCTGCGCCGTCGACACCCCGCCATCGGCATAGGCGTAGTTGGCGAAGGTCAATACCGGCGTGTTGTCCCGGCGATCGTAATAGCGGACCCTGGCCGTATTGGTCAGATCGCTGGTCAATCGCGAATACAGCACGTTGTTGGTGAGGAAGGCGTTCACTTCGCCGTTCAAGCTCGCCGCCGGATACGGCCTGATTTGCCCCGCGCCAAGACCGAAGCTGAGGCCATTGGTGGCGTCGTTGAGGAACGGATCATTCTGCCGGAACGCCATGTATTGGACGTTGCTGACATAGCGGGTCTTGAAAAGGGGTATCTCGACCGCGGTGCTCCAGGTCGCGCCGTTGACGTTGTTGTCGGGATAGAGGCCGTAGCGCAACAAGCTTGCTCCGAAAGGAGCCGGGCCAACGGCACTGCAGGTTCGGCAGAACGGATTGTCGACGTCAATGGATTTGTTCTCATTGCTGTAAAATGAGCCGGAATATTTCAGCGCCGTGTTCCACCGGGTGCCCCACGGAGTGGTGCCGGCATACTCGCCAGACGCATTTGCGTTCTGGGTGCGATCGTCGAGCGGCTGCGGCACCTCGATCGAGCCTGAGGACGGACGCGGATTGGCGGCGGTGCCGACACCCCAGCCGATGCCGAGCGGCCGTGTACCGGTGCGGTGTTCGTGCGAATAATCTACTTTGAAGTCCCAGTTATCCAACATCGTGTTGCGATAACCGACAATGAATCTTTCGCGCAGGGTCTCTAGGTCGATATTGTACATCGGCGCAGGAAATCCGGCGCCCCCGAACCCCGCGGCGCCGCCGATGAACCGGTCAATGTTCGTGCGCTGTGCCTGACTTGGATTAAAGGTGGCACCCAACTGGCCCTGCAAGAAATTTCGCGTTGCGGTGTCGACCGTCAGGCGGGTCGAGCCCACGCCGCCAAAGAGCGTCTTGGCGCTAGTGCTCAAAAGGTGCGGGATCTGGTCCCAGCCGATATTGAAGTATTGCCGGCCAGGCTCGTACACCTCTAGCTGATAGCGCTGATTGTTGTAGCCGACGTTGTCAGCCCAGAAGTCTACGGCGAAACGACCGTCTGTGGTACCTGCTTTGATCCCCAGTACGTCCAGGAACGGACCACGCGGGACCTTCCCGTACTCATCCATCTTAGCATTGCTGTTGGTCGTTTTCGGCGTCAGCCAGAACGGATCTGTCGGAATTTTGCCAAAGCCGCTGGGCGGCTTCTCAATGAAAATATTGCCTCCCGCCTCGAATATGCCGTTCCAGTACCAGTCGGCGGCGTTGATGCTCGGCGCCTTGGTTGGCATTACGACGTCAGCAGCCATAGCGGAGTTGCCTGACGTGTTAGCATCCTGCGCAAAAACCAGCGTCGTCGGAAGCGTCGCTACCAAGAATGTGCCGCCTAGCAGTGCCGCTCTGCCGGAATTTAAAATGCCGTTCCGGATTTTCATCGTAGCCGCCCCTTAAACGACCGTTCGCACCTGATCCCAATTCGCGCTCGTTACGTTGCCGTCACACAACCCATAGACAGATCTGGATTTCCTCCGTTACCGCATAAAACGTGGCCCAGCGGGATTGTTTGACCCGTGGTGGTTCGAGTGGCAATTCTGGCACTCGCGGCCTTGCGCATAGAGCGTCACCAGCGGATTGCGCGGATTGCTGTTGTGCTGACCGCCTGAGTGGCACTGCTGACACAGGCGCGGCCGCGAAATCTTCAACAGGAAGTCGTTGTTGGAGCCGTGCGGATCGTGACAGTTCAGGCAGCTCTCGGTTACGGGCGGATGCTCCCACAGGAACGGTCCGCGTTTTTCTGCATGACACTGCCAGCAAACTTCGTTGACGGTCGCCGTCTTCAGTAGATTTTCCGAATAGCTGCCGTGCGGATTGTGGCAGTCGGTGCAAACGACCTTCCCTTCGCGCACGGGGATGTGTGAGGACCGCCACATTTCGGCACGTTTATTCTTGTGGCACTGGAAGCACGTGTCGGGCTGAAATGCTGTCTTTAGCTGATATTTGCGCGACACGTCCTTCATAACCGTGTGGCAATTGCTGCACATGAGGCCACGCTCATCGTGCGTGCTGCCGTGCCAGTTTGTCCGATTGCCTTTCTCATGGCAGCCGAGGCAAATGCTGTTGTTCTCTTCCGCAGTGCGCGACAAATCTTCCGGGCGGAATGAGATGATCCCGCCCACACCGCGCCCGCCGCCCGCCTTCACGTGCGCCGAGCCGGGGCCATGACAATTCTCACAATCGAACTTGCCCTTCTGCGTCTTGCCTATCTTGCCCATGAGCGTGCGGCTGAACGATTCAGCCTGGTTCGCATGGCAGGTCACGCAAACTTTTGCGCCCACAAAGGTGGCGTCCACGGGAGCGGTTGGCTTGGTCCCCCCCGCGACCGGGCCTTTGCCCTTTGGCGGCTCTTTCGATGGCGCAGAAGACTGCGCCGGACCATTCAATCCACGCAAAAAATCGAGCAGATTGTCGGCCTCAGCCAATTTCGGCAGGTCCGCGGTCGGCGCCGGCTCGTCTACGCCAATCCGATCCGCAAAAGTACGCAACGCCGCGTACGCGGCATCAACTGATTGGTTTTGGTCAACGTTTTTTGAATTCTGGTCCGGGCTGCGGGCCGGTTTGACGCCACTGTCGATCAATTGAACATAGTCACGTAGTGCCGAAAGACTGTCATCCCGACCAGTCGCTTCGACAGCTTTTGCCGTCGCAGCGAAGAAAATCATCGCAAGCAAAAGGAAAGAAATGGCTGCGGCCAGTTCAGTCAGTCGATGACGGAACTCAAAGCGACAGCGATAATCTACGAGGAACCTTCGATACTTCCACGAGAACGCACGCCCACTCGTGACTGCGTGAAACATCTGAACCCCGCCCTTGCAATTATTCTCATTTAAAAACCGTCCCGATCAAGGGAAAAAAAGGGGAATTACGCAGAATAGTTTTGTGGTGTGTTATTTTGGTTCCAACGCGTATGTCGGTACGGTAAGTACCTACTCCGGGTGGTCCCCCTCTTGTGCGGCGACGCAATAGCGCTAGACTCCGCCCAATAGATCGGGGGTTTGCAATGATCTCGCGAAGTCGGCGAATGTCGAGAACGGTCCGGAAAGTGGCGGTTGGCATCACTGGTGCGGTCTTCGTAGTGGGAGCGGTCGCTGTTTTCGGCGCTGCGCCGGCGAATGCGAAGCCGGAATTCTCGGCCGAGACCAAATTGCCATGCGGCCAATGCCACGCAAATCCCGCAGGCGGCGGCAAACTCAAGGCGTTTGGCGAAAAATTCAAGGCCAACGGCAACAAACTAAAGTAGGTCCGGCCATTCAGTGGCGAGTGCTCCCAACGTGCAACCGGCGCAGCGCTGCGCGAAGTAGGCGGCCGGCGCCTGGTGCCGACCCCTGTCGAACGGTCCAATGATCCTCTGGATGATTTTCGGGCTAATGACGGCAGTGGCCATCGCCGCCGTGCTCTTTCCGTTTGTCCGTCGCCAAACCGAAGAATTCTCAGGTAACGACATTGCTGTTTATCGCGATCAGCTCGGCGAGCTTGATCGCGATAAAGCGGCCGGTTTGATCGGTAAGAGCGAAGCGGAAGCCGCTCGCGTTGAAATCTCGAGGCGCCTGCTCGCCGCTGCCGATGCCGATGCCGCCGAATCCGCAACGGCGGCTTCCGATCCTGCCTCAGCGGCACGCTTCCGACGTTTCATCGTCGCCGCCGCACTTCTGCTGCTGCCGGCCGGAGCCGGCGCGCTTTATCTTCAATTGGGTTCGCCGGACTTTGCCGCCATGCCGGCCGGGGGCGCCGTACAGCCCGAACAGCAAACACAGATTGAAACCCTGGTTGCCAGGATCGAAGTTCATCTTCAGAGCAATCCCAAGGATGGTCGCGGTTGGGAAGTTCTGGCGCCGGTCTATATGCAGCTTGGGCGCTATTCGGATTCGGTGAGCGCCTGGCGAAACACATTGGCCCTGCTTGGGGAGAGTGCCGATCGCGAAGCTAATCTCGGTGAAGCACTGATGGCAGAGGCAAATGGAGTCGTGACTGTTGAAGCAAGAGCGGCGTTTGTACGCGCAGTAACGCTCGACAATACCATCGTGAGCGCCCGCTACTATCTGGGCAGGGCTGCAGAGCAAGATGGAAAGCGCGAAGAGGCTGCCAAAATCTGGCGCGATCTTGTTGCTGAGGCGCCAGCCGGAGCACACTGGGCGAACGATGTGCGCGCCGCGCTTGCCCGGATCGAGTCCAATTCCACCGCATCCGGCGCAACCGGGACACAGACAGCGGGACCCACAAGGCAATCTCCGGACGCCAGTCTCCCCGTTGGCGCGGCGAATTCACCAATTCGCCCGGCCAACCCGCCCGCAGCGCCGCCGCAACATGAAGGTGACGCGATTCAGGGAATGGTCGACCGGCTCGCCGAGCGCGTAAAAAAGTCGGGTCTTGATCCAGAAGGCTGGATCATGCTGACGCGCTCCTATCTGACCCTCGGCGAAAAGGAAAAGGCGGCCGCAGCAATCAGCGACGCTCGTGCCGCACTGGCCGGCAACGCGGCGATGCTGCAGTTTTTTGACGAAGCGTTGCAAAAGTTCAAAGTCGATGACGTCGCAAGTCGAGCATCGGCATTGCCCGCCTCGCCTGCCACCGCAGAGCGCGCGCCGGTTGAGGACGGTAACCAGACCAACGAGATGATTCGCGGCATGGTCGCCCGCCTTGCGGAGCGCCTGAAAACAGACGGCTCCGACCTTGATGGCTGGCTACGGCTTGTGCGCTCTTATGTGGTCTTGGGCGAGCGTGACAAGGCCTTGAGCGCGGCAGCCGACGCACGTCAAGCCATTGGCGGCGACCAGGATAAGCGCCGACGCTTCGATGATTTCGTCAAGTCGTTGGGGTTGGACGGCTGATCGCCGGCCCGCAAGGCCGCAATGGAAAATTGAAGAACCACCAGCTTGACGCAAATCAAACCTCCGGAACGTATTATGATTTTTAATGAATTTCTCTAGACACGCCGGATGACGGCAGTACCAGTTCGAAAGAAAATAGGAGGATCAGATGAAAAGGCGGCCTCTGCTGTCCATCAGTGTTGTCGCGCTTAGTATGGGGATGATTACGGGCGCGGGGATCGTAAACGCGCCAAATGCATGCGCTGCGGAAGAGATGGTCAGTTTCAAAGAAGACATCCTCCCGCTTCTTAAATGGCGCTGTGCCTCGTGCCACGAACCGGGCGGCGCAGGCTACGAAAAGAGCGGGTTGGATTTAACGAGCTACGCTGGGGTGATGAAGGGCACGAAATTCGGTCGCATGGTTATCCCTCGCGAACCGGAAAGCAGCAACTTAATGTTGTTGCTGGATTGGCGAGCGGCCCCTGCTTTGCGCATGCCGCACGGCAAGAAACAGTTATCGAGTTGCGATCGCAGCACTATCCGCGCCTGGATACGGCAAGGCGCCAAGGATAATTAATCGCGTTGACCCGCATATGAATTACGAGCATTTCTTTTCAGCTGCTTTGGACAGACTTCACCAAGAGCGGCGCTATCGCGTGTTCGCCGATCTCGAGCGAGTGGTTGGGCGCTTCCCCTATGCTATCTGGCATTCGCCGCATGGTAAGCGCGAAATAGTTACGTGGTGCTCGAACGATTACCTCGGGATGTCACAACATCCAAAGGTAATCAGCGCGATGGTTGAAACCGCAGCGCGCATGGGTATCGGCGCCGGTGGTACCCGCAACATCGCTGGTACAAATCATCCCCTGGTCGAACTTGAGCACGAACTTGCCGACCTGCACCAAAAGGAAGCAGCGCTTGTTTTCACTTCAGGCTATGTCTCCAATGAAACGGGCATTTCGACAATTGCGCGCCTCATGCCGGATTGCCTCATACTGTCGGACGCCTTCAACCACAACTCGATGATCGAAGGTATTCGGCAATCCGGTAGCGAGAAAAGGATTTTCCAACACAACGACCTGGATCATCTTGAATCGCTATTGAAGGACGCCGGCGACCGGCCAAAATTTATCGTTTTTGAAAGCGTTTATTCCATGGACGCCGACATCGCCCCCATTGAGGCGATATGCGACCTTGCGAAGAAATACAACGCCATAACCTACCTTGATGAAGTGCACGCCGTGGGCATGTATGGCAGGCGCGGCGGCGGCGTTGCCGAACGCGATGGCGTAATGTCGCGTGTCGACATTATTGAGGGCACACTGGGAAAAGCGTTCGGGTGCCTGGGCGGCTACATCGCAGCGAGCGCAAGAATCTGCGACGCAGTACGGTCGTATGCTCCCGGGTTTATTTTTACGACGGCGCTTCCCCCGCCCATTTGCGCCGCGGCCTGCACTTCCATCCGTCATTTGAAGAACTCGCAATGGGAACGCGATCGTCACCAGCGAAGCGTCGCCACAACCAAGTCGGTGTTAACAGCGGCCGGCCTGCCAGTCATGCCGAGCGCTACACATATTGTACCAATTGCAGTCGGCAATCCGGAGAAATGCAAGGCCGCGAGCGATCTTCTGCTGGAGCGGCACAACATCTATATTCAGCCGATAAATTTTCCGACTGTGCCAAAGGACACCGAGCGCCTGCGCATCACACCATCGCCCTACCACGATAATGCCCTCATCGATACGCTTGCCGCCGCCATGGTCGATGTGTGGCAGGAACTCGATTTGCCCCTCTCCCAGGCACTTGTCGCCGAGTGAACGCCGGAAAGGGACCAAGTTGGGCAATGCCTGACTGCGGTAGCCGAAAGACCGCTCCGGAACATTCCCATTATTGAGCGGGCCAAACTAATGCGAATTGTCTCGATCGGCGATCTGGCGGAAATCGAATGCGGCTAGGCTGCGTTCAAAAGATTGCGTCGCCTCTTCCACCCCTTCCGCATAGGTCACCATGTTCTGGCCGAGCTTCGTGAGCTTGTAGCCAGTCGGTTCGCGCAGAACGAGGCGACGACCTAGCCGTTTCTCCAGTTCATCAAGCCGTCGAGGGACGGTCGACCGGTTGACGTTCAGGGCTTTCGCTGCGCCAACAGTGCCGTGACGCGCGATTGCCAAGAAATACTTCAAATCGTGGGGGCGAGTTCCTATTGATAAGCGGCGTCGGCGCGCTACGGCACAGCACAGTTACATTCAGCTATTTCCGGTCTTTCGCCTTCGGTACCTACCAGCGGCACGCCTGGTATGTCTCCCAGGTATCGATGGGACATACACCAACGACCTAAAATAAATTGATTCACCGCAATAACTAAATAGATAACCCTGCCAAGCTTGCTTCCAAACTTGGCAGAAAGAGAATGAAGCGAACGCTATGATCAACCGCGAAACCGGACTTGCGAGCGATCCCGTGGTCGAAACGGCCCTCAAAGCAATTGCTGATTGGGTAACAAATTATCGTAACGCGATTGGCTTTAATAGTGAATTTGGCACGTGTGGGCCAGACGAAGTGATGCGTATGGCGAAAGAGATTGGAGTGACCCCCAGTCAATTCCGCGAGCTGGTCAGCAAGGGGCCCGGCGACGCAAATCTACTGAAGACTATGTTAGTCGCCCTGCACGTCGACCCAAAAATCCTCGCTGATATGGACCCGCTGATCATGCGCGAGCTGAAATGGCTGTGCATCACCTGCAGCAACAAGAAGCGATGCAAGCATGAACTTGCCATGGGAACAGCCACCGAGCATTTTCGGGAGTTTTGCCCCAATGCCGTGTCGCTCGATGAGCTACTCGATCCGAAAGGTCAACCGTCCTCACATTAGGGAACGTGCCGCGCGCCGCATCGACGCCTCGGGGTCATCAGCGGATACGACGGCAACGATCGAGTTGTTAAATTTTGTTGGCGCGTCCGGTGCTGGGGCTTAAAGGTCCCTTTCGCTCGCGCCGCAAACCGTCCGGCATCCGGTCGAGATGGCTGGACATATCTACAGGAACATTAACCGACGGAACATGCGCAGCAATCCTGACTTCAGTTTTCCCGGTGATACTCGCGAATTCCAGGCACAGACCAATAATTACATAACAAAAGAAAATGAGGGGACCGATAGTTATACAGATTGCAGCAGCGTTAAAAAGAAAATCACCCGCTCCACTCGCGTGTAGAAGGCTCGATATTACGAAACCGATGACGCCAACTAGCGTAACTATAGCCGCAAGCATTGGAAAAAACATAACACCATTAATCCTGTGATTCTTTATCAGTTAGCATCTACCTCTCCGCTGATTTCTATCTGCTTTTTTATAGTCCAAAACAAGTCGATTGGATTTGACCAAGATCAAGGCGCGCTACGCGCTGGCCGGAGACCTTCAACGCAACCGGGTGGGGCAATGTTGAAGTTTGTTTATCGCCCGCTTCCTGAGAGAGGTGTGCAAATGCTTGAACAGACTAAACATGAACCTACCGGCGCGGTCTTGCCGCATGGCGTTGCGCTTTTACGCGACCCGATGCTGAATAAAGGCACTGCCTTCAGTGAAAAAGAGCGTGATACGCTGGGTTTGCGTGGCCTGTTGCCTGCCCATGTTCTTTCTATGGAAATGCAGGCACAGCGCGTAATTACCAATTTGCGGCAGCTGCCGAACGATCTTGAAAAATATGTGGCGCTTAATGCATTGCATGACCGCAACGAAGCGCTGTTCTTTCGCATTGTGTGTGACAACATCGACGAGATACAGCCGTTGATCTATACGCCCACCGTGGGACTCGCTTGCCAAAGATTCGGTCATATTTTCCAACGACCGCGCGGCCTGTTTATCAGCGCCAACGATCGGGGGCGCATTCCACAGCTTTTGGCAAACTGGCCGTATCAGGCGAAACTCATCGTAGTCACAGACGGCGAACGCATCCTGGGTCTCGGCGACCTTGGTGCTAACGGAATGGGAATTCCCGTCGGCAAGCTTTCTCTGTACACCGCGTGCGCGGGGATCCACCCCGAACTTTGTTTGCCGGTGATGCTGGATGTCGGCACGAATAACGAAACATTGTTGAACGACCCATATTATGTCGGACTGCGGCAAAAAAGGCTTAGCGGTGCTGCTTATGATGAATTCGTCGATGAATTTATTGCCGCTGCGCGCGCAGCGTTCCCGGGCGTGCTGATCCAGTTTGAGGATTTTGCGAACCATTCAGCATTTCATCTGCTGCAGAAATACCGCGACAGCATTCCGACCTTTAACGATGACATTCAGGGAACGGCTTCGGTGGCTCTTGCCGGCCTATTTTCGGCCTTGCGCATAACAGGCGGTAGACTCTCCGATCAGAAACTGTTGTTCCTGGGCGCGGGTGAGGCCGCCACCGGAATCGCAGATCTTGTGGTTGCGGCTATGATAGCGGAAGGCACAAGCGAAACTGAAGCGCGCTTGCGCGTTTGGCTGGTGGACTCACGGGGTCTGGTTGTCAAAAGTCGCAAAGCTCTGAGTGAGCACAAGCTTCGTTATGCTCATGACCACCCTCCGGTCACGGACTTTCCGAGCGCGATCCGCGCACTAAAGCCAAGCGCAATCATCGGGGTTGCGGCCGTTGGAAACACTTTCACGCCCGAAGTTTTGCAGCTTATGGCACGGCTTAATGAGCGCCCTATTATATTTGCCCTCTCCAATCCAACCTCAAAATCCGAGTGCTCAGCCGAAGATGCTTACCGCCATACTGGTGGACGCGCATTATTCGCATGCGGCAGTCCATACGATCCTGTTCAACTCGACGGCAAAACGTTCGTGCCAAGGCAAGGAAACAACTCGTACATCTTCCCCGGCGTTGGCTTGGGCGCCATCGCGAGCGGCACGCGACTCGTAACCGATGAGATGTTCATGGCAGCTGCACGTGCCTTGGTGAAGCTTGTCAGCGACGAGGACATCGAGCAGGGCAGTCTCTATCCAGCACTACCGCGAATTCGGGAGGTTTCGGCTAATATCGCTGCTGCGGTTGCTGATGTTGCCTACAAGCGCGGCCTTACGGCAGGGAACGCGCCGAAGGACTTGATCGGGTATATTCGCTCACAAATGTACGATGGGCGATATTGACGTTGATTCACACGCGCGCGGTTGCGGCGTGGCGACGTCGTCCAAACGGAACTTTACTTCGGCGCTCGATTTCTCACTGCCGGCAAGTACTTGTTTTTTCTGGTACAGGCGGGTGGACTTGAACCACCGACCTCTGGTTCCACAGACCAGCGCTCTAACCAACTGAGCTACGCCTGCACAGGCAGCCGGCTTTTATCGAAGCCGATCCAAGCGGCCGGAACCTAGGTGCCGCCCGCCTTTTTGGCAAGCGCTCCCGGCCAATGGGCAAAACAAAAGCCCGGACATTTCGGTCCGGGCCTTGAACACTGTATTTGTGCAGAGACGACGCGAGCCTCAGGCCGCCTTGTTCATGACATTGCTGAAACAGCCCTTGATCGGCTCGGCAGTTTCGGTTGCCACTTTCTGCGCGTGCTCGGACAGGTCCTTGGTCTGAGCAACGAGGGTATCGAACTGCTTGCGCAGGTAGGCGCTGTAGAGCTCGACGACTTCCGAATAGGACTTGGCGTTCATCACCTCGCTCATCAGATCGAAGGCCGCGTCGCTGTTGGCGCGCGTGGTTTCGATCAGCTTGAGGCCATAGCTCGCACAGCCCTTGGTGGCCGTGGAATAGGTGTCCTCGAAGACATCGGTCGCCTCTTCCGCGGCGGTTTTCACCTTCTCGTAGTTCTCTCTGGCCTGGGCGATGCCCTTTTCGGCAAATTCGCGGACCGCGGTCGGAATTTCGAATTTCGGCATTTCAAAGCGGGGCATTTCGAACTTCGGCAATTCAGAGCCGGCTGCACCGATTGCGACCGGTTTCGGCTTGCCTTTCGGCGTGGTGGCGGAAGTGGTTTCGGCCATAACAATCATCCTTGGCTAAGGAGGGCCCCTCGATTGATCGGACCGTTCGCCCTCCGCAAATCGGCCCGTACTGATGCAAATCCGCCGGCCGACGCATGAACGAACAAATGCCTGACGGAACGTGGGGACCTTGTACTCTCATTTTTGGTGCATTGCAATAAAAAATATTGCATCGCACAAAGTGGCCATAACAAGCCCTTCCCGGTCCGCCGGACCCGGAACCAGCCTGCGTTAACGCTACCGGCGCTTGGCGTTGGATGGCGCCCGCCAATGCGTGGACGCACATCGCCTACAGCCCTATTAAGTTTTTATTAGCCGTAATCATTGCGACACAAGGATGACGGACCCGACGCCGCAGCTTGCAATTCTCCGTGACCCGCAACTCGCGGCGCACGCGCTCGCTCCGGCGCCGGTCTGGCTGTGGAGCCCGGATGCCGACCGCATCCTTTGGGCCAACCCCGCAGGCGCGGCGATCTTCGACGCGGCCTCGCCCCGCGAGATCGCCCTGCTGCGCTTCGACGCACGTCACTCGGCATCCGTTCAGGTCTTCCGCCTGTCGGGCACGCTCCCGCACGGCGGCGCCCCGCGGCTTGAGAGGCTGCGCGGCTTTGGAGCGAGCATCGGCGCAACCCTCGTCTGTCTGTGCTCGCGCATCGCGCTCGCCGACAACAGCGCCGCGATCCTGATCGCGTCCGCCGAACGAGCCGGCAAGACTCTTTCACTCCCCGACCGGGCAACGCGACTGTTGCGCGATCTCGGTCCGTCCGCAGCAATCTTCAGTGCGGATGGCGAAATCGTCGCTGCAGAATCCGCAGCGGTCGAGCGGATGGGCAACCAACGCGATCTCCTCGCACTCGGCGCCGAAAAGCTCGCGCGGGAAGCCAGCCTGAACGACATCGCGGAAGGTGAGATCCAGGCCGGTCATATCACCATGATCAAGCTCGGCGCGGGCTCGACTTTTGCATTGCTCGTTGTCTTCACCGAGCCGGCAGTCCCCGCGCGTTCCGGCGCGCAAACGAATGCTGTTGGGGATACTCCGAAAATATCGGATCCCGTCGAACTGCAGCTTCAACTGCGTCCGTTCCGTTTCGTCTGGCAGACCGACGCCGAGACGTGCTTCACGCTGACAAGCCAGGAATTCGTCGATCTGCTGGGCGCGAAATCGGCCGCCGTGCTCGGGCGCAGCTGGGCCGAGATCGCCAAGACATTGACGCTCGATCCATCCGGAGAGATCGCAAACGCGCTGTCCAGGCACGAGACCTTCAGCGGCATCGAGACGGCTTGGTCAATCGACGGACTCGATCAGCCTCTCACGGTTGAGATGTCGGGCCTGCCAATGTTCGACAGCGAGCGCCGTTTTGGCGGATTTCGCGGCTTCGGCCTGTGCCGCGACGTGGAACGACTCAAGGATTTGCGGAGCCGAAAACTCGCGCAGACCCCGTCCGTTCCCATCGAGCCGGCCAAAGTGCTGGCGTTTCCGGCGTCGCCGCCCGCAGCGACAGGACCGGCTCTCAGCCCCAAAGAGCACAGTGCATTTCAGGAACTTGCGCGCGAGCTGAGCGAGCGCCTGCGCAAGACGGCGGGTAAATCCGGCGCCCCTGTTCCGCCCGAACCCGCCGAGCCCGTTGCAGCCCCGGTCGAGGCGCCGCAAGCGACGCCAAAGCCGGCACGCGACACGCTGGAAGACCGTTCGATCTTCGATCGCCTGCCGACCGGCATCTTGATCTATCGGCTTAACAGCCTGATTTATGCAAACCGCGCCTTTCTCGACTGGACCGGATATTCGACGCTGGATGAGCTGACCGAAGCCGGCGGCCTCGACAGCCTGTTCATCGAGCCCAAGAAAGACGCCGCCACGAAGGACCCGGTCGCGGCCAAGGTGCTGACGATCGCGACGAGCAACGGCAAGCAGAAGCCGGTCGAAGGACGCTTGTTCAGCGTAACGTGGGGCGGCGAGAGCGCGCTCGCTTTGATGCTCGAGACGCAGCCCAGTGCGGCCGGCAAACAAGCCGAGACATCGCCGCAGCGGAGCGAGCAGGAGATCCGCGAACTCAGGGCAATTCTGGACACCGCGACCGATGGTGTTCTGATTTTGAACAGCAGCGGCCGCGTGCTCTCCGGCAATCGCAGCGCTCAGGCGCTATTCGGTTACGATGCGGGCGAGCTGGGAGCCCTTTCGCTCAGCGATCTGCTGGTCCCGGAGTCCCACCGCCCGGTGCTCGAGCATCTCGAGCGGCTTGCCCGGCGCGACGGCGTCGATTCACTCGGTGCCGGCTGCGAAGCAATCGGCCGCGTGCGTCAGGGCGGCCTTGTCCCGCTGCATATCACGATCGGGCGCATCGAGGACGGGGAGAAACTGTGCGCGGTATTGCGTGACATCACCGCCTGGAAGCGCAGCGAGGAAGAATTGATCAACGCGAAGCGCGCGGCCGAGAAGGCATCCACGGCGAAGTCCGAATTCCTCGCCAAGATCAGCCACGAAATTCGCACACCGCTCAATGCCATCATCGGCTTTTCCGAAGTGATGATGGACGAACGTTTCGGCCCGATCGGCAGCGAGCGCTACCGACAATATCTCAAGGACATCCACGCCTCGGGCGGGCATCTTATTTCGCTCCTCAACGATTTGCTCGATCTGTCGAAGATCGAGGCCGGAAAGCTCGAGCTCACTTTCGTGAGCGTCAATCTCAACGATCTTGTGCAGCAGTGCGTGGCCATCATGCAGCAGCAGGCTAACCGGGAACGCGTGATCATTCGCACCGCGCTGCACGATAACCTGCCGCAGATCATTGCCGATGCGCGCGCCATGCGGCAGATCCTGCTCAACCTGTTGTCGAATTCCATCAAATTCACCGGCGCCGGCGGGCAGGTGATCATCTCGACCGCGCAGACCGACGATCATGAGGTCGTGCTGCGCGTCCGCGATACCGGCTCCGGCATGAGCGAAAAGGAATTGCAGATTGCGCTCGAGCCTTTCCGGCAGGTCCCGACGGTCACGCATTGGGACGCCGGTGGAACCGGGCTCGGCCTGCCGATCACCAAGGCACTTGCGGAAGCAAATCAGGCGTACTTCCGGATAACCAGCCAGGTCGATGACGGCACGCTCGCCGAAGTGATTTTTCCCGCTACCCGCGTGCTGGCGCAGTAAATCCGAAATCGGTTAGGCTCTCGCCATGGGCCGTTTGTTCCGATGCATCGTATTCGCGTTGGTGCTCGCGAACACGCCCGCTATTGCGCCGGTCCGTGCGGCCGAGCCGGTCGACCTGCTGCTGGTTCTTGCAGCGGATGTCTCGCGCAGTGTCGATAGCCAGAAATTTCAGCTGCAGCGCGAAGGTTATGCCGCGGCAATGGTCAATTCCCGGGTCGTCGATGCCATCCGGTCCGGCCGTCATGGACGCATTGGTGTTTTGTTTCTCGAATGGTCGGGCTTCGGCAGCCAGAAGGTCGTCATCGACTGGATGATCATCGATGGGCCAAAAGCGGGGCAGGCCTTCGGCGACCGCCTGCTCGAGTCACCGCGGTCTTTCGCGGATCGGACTTCAATCAGTGGCGGCATCGATGCAGCTGTCGCCGAACTTGGGCGCGCGCCGTTCACCGCCGACCGCCGTACCATCGACGTTTCAGGCGACGGAACCAACAATGCGGGGCGTGACATCGCCCTGGCGCGGGACGAGGCGCTCGCCCTCGGCATTACAATCAACGGATTGGCGATTCTCAGCGAAACGCCGCTGCCCTGGAATCCAGAGCACACCAACCCGGCCGGCGGTCTCACCAAGTACTATCGTGACAACGTCATTGGCGGCCCCGGCAGTTTCGTGATCGAGGCCAAGGATTTCAGCTCGTTTGGACAGGCCATCATCAAGAAAATGATCGCGGAAATTGCCGATGCGCGCGGCAACCCCGCGACGGCAGCCCGGTAAGCTTAACCGGTCGCAGCCATGAAAGGGTCACAGAGGCTGTCCAAGGTTGGCCCTAGCGGGCCCGATGCTACAGTCCGCCGGCGCCTGACGCCGAAGCAACCGGAAACCTCCATTTGACAGCCGCAACTGGCTTGAAACGCCTGGGGATTATCCTGCTCGCCGTCATGGCGGGCGGGCTGCTCGTTCTTACGACAGCCGGATACCTGATTTCCGCCGATACGGTTCGCCAGCAAGTCCTGGGCGAGATACGGGGCGTGACCGGGCTAGAGCCTGTCCTGCGTGGCAAAGCCAGCGTTTCGCTGTTTCCGACCGGGAGCGTCAGCTTCGACGATGTGATCCTGGGCGATGCCAAACAGCCTGCGCTTGTTGCCGAGCGGTTGACAGCGCGTCTGCGATTTTTTCCGTTGCTGATCGGCCGGGTCGAAATCGCTGACGTCACACTGGATCGGCCGAATATCTCGATAGAATTACTTCCGAACGGTCAATCCAATTGGTCGGGATTGATCGAGGCGCTCACGCGCAGCCAATCGGCGGCGGAGCGGCTCGCGGCGTTCTCCGAAATGCGCATCGAGGGCGGCACCATCGCGATCCGCGACGAGGCGCGCAAGATCACCGAAACCCTGTCGGGCGTCGAATTCTCGCTGGCATGGCCTTCGATCTCCAAGAGCTTTGGCGCCACCGGGCGATTCATCTGGCGCGACGCGCCCATGGACGCCAGCCTGACGCTCGCCGATTTTCCTTCCGTGCTGGCGGGCAACCGCAGCGGCGTGAAACTGCGAGTCTCCGGCACGCCGATGAAGGCCGCATTTGAAGGCGCAATCAGTCTCAAGCCGACACTCAAGATCGAGGGCACGCTCGCCGCCGATGCCGCGTCATTGCGCGATGCGCTGGTGTGGGCCGGGCAAAAGCCGCCGCCCGGCGGCGGCTTCGGCCGCTTCGCAATCAAGGCGCGGACCAATGTGATTGCCGGAACCATCAGCCTGTCGAGTGTCAATATCGAGCTCGACGGCAACGCCGCCGAAGGCGTGCTTACATTTGCCGCCGACGGGCGCCAGACTCTGCAGGGCACACTCGCCGCCAACACGCTCGACCTGACCCCTTATGTTTCGACCGTCCGTTTGCTGACCGCAAATGACCGCTCGTGGAGCAGCGGCCGCATCACACTCGAAGGACTTGCGAGTCTCGACGTCGATCTGCGGCTGTCGGCCGCAAACGTTATCGTATCCAACGCCAAGGTTGGCCGCACCGCGATTGCAGCGAATCTGCGCGGCGGACATCTGGTCGTCACGGTCGGCGAGGCGCAAGCCTATGGCGGCGTGATCAAAGGTTCGCTGGCGTTTGCCGAATTTGATCAGGGCGTCGAGGTGAAATCGCAGCTGCAATTCACCGACGTGGACCTTGAGACATGCCTGGGGCAATTGTTCGGCCTGCGGCGGCTTGAGGGCAAAGGCAGCATGTCGCTCAACGTCGAAGGCACAGGGAATAGTGTGCTGGCGGTGACCCGGACGTTGAGCGGAACCGCTACTTTGACCGGGACGAACGGGGCGCTTGCGGGTCTCAATGTCGAACAGTTGCTGCGCCGTCTCGAACGGCGGCCACTTTCGGGCGGCGGCGAATTCCGCACCGGACGCACGCCTTATGAAAAAATCGCCATCGCGCTCAAGATCGCGAAGGGCACGGTCACCGTCGACGACGTGACCATCGAGGGCGCCGCGGTCAAGCTCGCGCTTGCCGGATCGGCGTCGATCCCGGATCGCGAGCTCGATCTCAAGGGTACGGCCGCGCTTGTGGCGCCGCCACGGCCGGGTGCGACGGCCTTCGAGCTGCCCTTTATCGTGCAAGGATCGTGGGACGATCCGATCATGCTGCCTGACCCGGAAGCGCTGATCCGGCGTTCGGGAGCCGCAGCGCCGCTGTCGAGGGCGTTACAGGAGCGCAACGCACGGGATTCCGTGCGTCGTGCCATCGAGCGCCTGACCGGCGGCACGCCATCCTCCGGCACGATTCCGGCGGCCGACCAGACGGCCACGCCGGAGACGCCGCAAAAGGCTGAATAACCGCCTTCAGCGGCGAGTGCCGTCAGCCCCGCCTTCGACTATCATTCTGCCTGAGACGAATCACCCGCCGATCCCTGCGGGCATGATGGGCCGTGGATGCTGAACCCCCTCTTTCGGACCCTGGTCAAGGTCGTCGTCGCCTCACTGATCGTCGGCACCGTTCTTGCCCATTTCGGGATCACGGCCGAGCAGATCATCCGTGAGCTTGGGCTGTCGACGGAGCGCATCGAGGACTATGCGCGGCAAGGCATCGCCTGGGCATGGCCCAACCTGCTGCTCGGCTCGATGATCATCATACCGGTCTGGTTTGTCGTCTTCCTGTTTCGCCCGCTCGGCAAACGCAGCAGCGATTAGCGCGCCTAGACCTGCACTCCCAGCGCCGCCCGCTCGCGCTGGCTCGCTCCTCTTTTGGTCATCAGCGAGGACACGATCGTGCCGAGCGCGACAACGGCGATCATGATGGTGCAGATCGCGTTGATTTCCGGTTTCACCCCCAACCGCACTTCCGAATAGATTCGAATAGGCAATGTCGTTGCCCCCGGCCCCGTCGTGAAGCTGGCGATCACGAGGTCATCGAGCGACAGCGAGAAGGCGAGCATCCATCCGGCGGCGATCGCGGGGGCAATCAGCGGCAGCGTGATCGTCATGAACGTCTTGAAGGGCGGACAGCCGAGATCCATCGCCGCCTCCTCGAGGCTTCGATCGAAGCCGATCAGCCGCGATTGCACGATCACAGCGACGAAGCATGTCGTCAGCGTCGTGTGGGCGATGGCGACCGTCCAGAAACCGCGGTCCAGGTTGAGCGCGACGAACAGCAGCAGCAGCGACAGCCCGGTGATCACTTCCGGCATCACCAGCGGGGCATAGACCATACCGGAAAACAGCAGCCGCCCGCGAAAGCGTCCCATGCGCGTCAGGGAGACGGCCGCCAGCGTGCCAAGCACGGTTGCGGCGGTTGCCGACACGAAGGCGACACGGAAGCTGATCCAGGCGGCGTTGAGAATCGCCTCGTCGTTCAGCAGCTCGCGATACCATATGAGCGACCAGCCACCCCAGACCGTGACAAGCCGTGAGGCATTGAACGAGTAGATCACGAGGATAACGATCGGCAGATAAAGAAATGCAAGCCCCAAGGCCACCGAAACGACGTTGAATGGAGACGGTCCGCGTTTCATGCCCGCCCTCCTTCGAGCGACCGCTGCTGCAGACGCTCGTAGAACAGGATCGGCACCAGCAGCAGGCCGAGCAGAGCGATCGCTATCGCCGATGCGACCGGCCAATCGCGATTTGAGAAGAACTCGATCCACAATGTCTGGCCGATCATTTGCGATTCCGAGCCGCCGAGCAGATCCGGAATGACGAACTCGCCGACGATCGGAATAAACGAGAGCAGCGCACCCGCCGCAACGCCCGGAAGCGACAGCGGGAACGTGATCAGCCAGAATGCCTTCCACTCCGGACAGCCGAGGTCGGACGCAGCTTCCAGCAGCGATTCGTCCATTTTTTCAAGGCTCGCGTAGAGCGGCAGAACCATGAACGGCAGGTAGGAATAGACCATGCCGATGTAGACCGCGGTGTCGGAGGACAGCCACACGGCAGGCGTGTCGATGATGTGCAGCCGCACGAGGACGTCGTTGAGCAACCCGTCACGCTGCAGAATGTTGATCCACGCATAGATGCGGATCAGAAACGACGTCCAGAACGGCAGCACGACCGCCATGACCAGCATGGGCTGCCAGGCCTTGGGTGCGCGGGCCATCCCATAGGCGATCGGATAGCCGAGCGCGAAGAGAAGAATGGTGGAGATCGCGGCCACCTGCAAGCTCTTGAAGTACGACAGCAGGTAAAGGGAGTCGGATGCAAGCAACCCGAACGAGTCCAGGGAGAGTTGCGCTGCGAATGTCTTCAGTCCTTCCCAGCCCGCCGCAAGATCAAGGACCGGTGTATAGGGCGGCTGCGCCAGCACCGACTGCGACAGGCTGATCTTGAGCACGATGACGAACGGCGCCAGGAAGAAGATCGCCAGCCAGAGGTACGGCACCAGGATAACCGCTCGCCTGCCCCAGCCTCGCGTGTCCGAATCACCCTGCATGGTTAGCTCGTGAGAAGAATGCCGGCGTCCGCCGGCCACGACAGCCAGACGGCATCGCCTTCGGCGTACGGCGCGCGGCCGCGCGCATTGACGTTGGCGATTGAGACTTTCATCAACGAACCGTCGGCCAGACGAATCTTGTAGGCCGACATGTCGCCCCGGTAGCCGAGCTCGGAGACGGTCCCCGCGACGATGTTCTTCGCGCCTGCCGGCCGCTCTCCGCTCATGCCGATCTTTTCGGGCCGCAGGGCCAGCCACACCGTCTTTCCCGCACCCGTGTCACGGCTGACAACCGCCAATGTCCCCAAGGTGCTGTCGATCGTGCCGGGCGCAGCCGCCTTGCCTTCGATGATCGTCACTTCGCCGACGAAATCGGCAACCCAACGCGAATTCGGCTGCTCGTAGATTTCCGTCGGCGTGGCGACCTGCATCAGTCGGCCTTGATTCATCACCGCGATGCGGTCGGCGACGATCATTGCCTCTTCCTGGTCGTGGGTGACGATGACAAAGGTCGTGCCCAGCTTGCGCTGCAGCTCCATCAGCTCGAACTGCGTCTCGGCACGCAGCTTCTTGTCGAGCGCGGCAAGTGGCTCGTCGAGCAGGAGCACGCGCGGGCGCTTGATGAAGGAGCGGGCAAGCGCGACGCGCTGGCGCTGGCCGCCGGACAGCTGGTGAATTTTGCGCCCTCCGAAGCCCTGAAGCCGGGTGAGGACGAGCATCTCGGCAACGCGCGCGGCAATTTCGTCGCGTCCCGCGTTCTCCTGGCGCAATCCGAAGGCGATGTTTCCTTCGACCGTGAGATGCGGAAACAGCGCATAGCTTTGGAACATCATGTTGACGGGCCGCCGATGCGGCGGCACCGGCACGATATCCTCTCCGCCGAGAAAAATGCGGCCTTCGCTCGGCGTCTCGAAGCCGGCGAGCATGCGCAGCAATGTCGTCTTGCCGCAGCCGGATGGGCCGAGCAGCGCGAAGAATTCGCCCTGCGCAATTTCCAGGGTAAGCGTTTCGACTGCGGCGACGGCACCGAAGCACTTGCTGACCGCCTCGAAACGGATCAGCGGTGCTCTTCCGCCTGTGCCCTGGTCTGCGCCGCCGCCCGCCATCGATTCCCCGTTCGCGGCGCACACGCTAGCGGCGCGTGCGGGCAGGTCAACCCGATGACGCAGTCAAGGTTCGCCTCACCACCTGCTTCCAGCCCGCATACTTTCGCTCGCGCTCGCTCGCGTCCATGCGCGGCTCGAAGCGGCGGTCGAGCCGCCACTGCTTTGCGAATCCGGCAAGGTCGGCGCAAATTCCGGCGTCGCGGCCCGCGAGATATGCGGCACCTACGGCCGTCGTTTCCAGCACCGTCGGCCGGTCGACCGGGCATGCGAGGATGTCAGAGAGGAACTGCATGCACGGGTCGCTCGCGGTCATCCCGCCATCGACGCGCAATACGGTTTTGGCATGTGACGTTGGCCAATCGGCGCGCATGGCTTCGAGAAGGTCGCGGGTCTGGTAGCCGACAGATTCAAGAGCGGCCTTGGCCAACTCCGCGCCACCGGAATTGCGCGTCAGGCCGTAAATTGCTCCGCGCGCCTGCGCGTCCCAATAGGGCGCACCCAGGCCGACAAAGGCCGGCACCAGATAGACCTGTTCCGCCGGATTGGCCCGCTGCGCCAGCGGGCCAACCTCCGCGGCCGAGGCGATGATTTTCAGCGCATCACGCAGCCATTGCACGGCGGCGCCGGCGACAAAGATTGCGCCTTCGAGCGCGTAAGTGCGCTTGCCTTCGAGCTGATAGGCGATGGTCGTGAGCAGGCGGTTACGTGACGCCAGGCGCTCAGGCCCGGTATTGAGCAGCGCAAAACAACCGGTGCCATAGGTCGATTTAACCATGCCCGGCTCGAAACAGCCCTGCCCGATCGTGGCCGCCTGCTGGTCTCCGGCAACGCCACGGATGTGGATCGGGCCGCCGAGCAGGCCTGCGTCCGTTTCGCCAAAGATGCCCGCGCAGTCGCGCACCTCCGGAAGCAGCGCGGTAGGCACCTTGAAAAGATGGCAGAGGTCGGCATCCCAGGTCCCCTTCCCGATATCGAACAGCAGCGTGCGCGCGGCATTGGTCGCGTCCGTCAGATGCGCCCGGCCGCCCGTAAGCCGCCAAAGCAGGAAGGTGTCGATGGTGCCGAAAGCGAGCTTGCCGGCCTCCGCCGCTGCGCGAGCGCCTTCGATGCGATCGAGCAGCCAGGCGATCTTGGAGGCGGAAAAATACGGATCAATGAGAAGCCCGGTTTTGCGGACTATGTCCGGCTCGTGCCCGCTGCGGCGCAACGCCTCGCAATAGTCGGCGGTGCGGCGATCCTGCCAGACGATTGCGTTGTGGATCGGCCGACCGCTTTGCCGGTCCCAGATCACCACGGTTTCACGCTGATTGGTGATGCCGATGCCGGCAACGTCCTTTGCGCCGATGCGCGCCTGCGTCATCGCCGCGCGAACGGCGGTCACGACCGCCGACCAGATCTCTTCGGGATCGTGCTCGACCTCGCCGGGGGCCGGATAAATCTGGCGCAGTTCCTGCTGCGCCGCGGCGAGCGGCCGCAGCTCTGCGTCGAAGACAATCGCGCGGGTGGAGGTCGTGCCCTGATCAATCGCGATGAGTGCCGCCGGCAACTGAAAACTCCAGCGATTATTGACGGAAATTCGATTTCATCGACGTCATCAGCCGTTCAAGCGCGGCCACCTGCTCTTTGGACGCCAGCAGGCCGATCTTGCTTCGCCGCCACAATACATCGTCGGCGGTCTGCGCCCATTCATTTTCGGCGAGGTATCGCACTTCCGCCTCGGTGAGGTCGCCGGCAATGACTTGTCCCAATTCGTCCATGCTGCGCGCATCTTTAAGAAACCGCTCCATACGAAGCCCGTAGGCATGCAACAGCCTGCGCGCATGGGGTTTGGAAAGAAATGGCCATCGTCGCATCGCTTCGTCAGTTTGTGAATCAAACGCATCAGGCGGAAATTCTCCGCCCGGAAGCGTAGACTGCGCGGTCCAGCGCCGCGGCGCGCCGATATAGCGCCCGAGACGCATCAGCACGGCCTCCGCCAGCCTGCGATAGGTCGTGATCTTGCCGCCATAGACCGTGAGCAGAGGCGCCCTGCCATCGCCACCGTCGAGAACAAGTTCGTAGTCGCGGGTGACATCTTCCGGCTTGTCGGAGCCATCGTCGTAGAGGGCTCGCACCCCCGAAAAAGACCGGACCACCTCATCGGGCGTGACGACACTGCGGAAATAGCGATTGACGACATCGCACAGGTAACTGATTTCTTGCGGCGTCGGCGTGGGAGCGCTGAGATCTCCGACAAAATTCTCGTCAGTCGTTCCGATCAGGCTGAAATCATCTGCAAACGGCAGGACGAACACCACCCGCCGGTCCGGCGCTTCCAGGATGTAGCCGAAATCATTCTGGAAGTGACGGCGCACGACGATATGGCTGCCCTTGATCAACCGGACGCCGCGCGCCAGTGGCTGACGGATGATGGTGTCCGCCACGCCTCCGATCCAGGGACCCGCCGCATTGATCAGCACACGCGCGGTCGCAACGCTGCGGCGGCCGTGGTCGTTGAGCACCAGCTCCCATTCATCGCGCCGCTCGGCCCGGGTGCAGCGCGTGCGTGTCCGGATGACGGCGCCACGCTCGGCGGCGTCAACCGCGTTGAGCACGACCAGCCGTGAATCGTCGACCGAGCAGTCGGAATATTCGAACCCGTAGCGGAATTCCCGCTTGAGCGGATGACCGGCCTGGTGGTGCGTCAGATCGGCCGTTCGAGACGCGGGCAGCAATTTGCGCGCGCCGAGCACGTCATACAGGAACAGTCCGAAGCGCAGCAGCAGCGCCGAGCGCAAGCCCGGCAGCGGCGGCAGCATGAAACGCATCGGCCGCACCAGATGGGGCGCCATGCGCAACAACACCTCGCGCTCACTCAGCGCCTCGCGGACGAGACGAAAGGCGCCATGCTCAAGGTAACGCAGCCCGCCATGGATCATCTTGCTGGAGGCTGACGACGTGCCAGACCCGAGATCGTTCATCTCGACAAGCAGCACGCGGATGCCGCGGCCAGCGGCGTCCCTGGCGAGGCCTGCGCCATTGATGCCGCCACCGATGATGGCGAGGTCGAAGTCGGCCATTGCGCGTCGATTCGCTTTTCTGATGCAGGATGGGCGGCTTGCGCCGCACACTCAAGAACCGGAATGCATTAACCTCGAATTTGCGCCATAAACTCCACCGCGATTGCAAAAAGGCGGCCGGGCCGCCATATCAAAGGATGCGTCGCTCATGGTGCGCGCCGGGGGCGGCGGTAAGCGAACCTGAAACCGGAACCGATGCCCTCGCCCCGCCTGCTCGTTGTTGAAGGAAATTCCCCGCAGACAATGGCCGACCACGTCGCAGCCGGCGGGATTCCGGCGAGCAAAGGCTATTCCGATCTGCTGCGCGAGCTGTTGCCCGGGGCCGTGGTGGATATTTGCTATCCCGGCGACCCGGCGGCCTTGTTACCCGAAGGTGCCTCGCTTGAGGGCTATGACGGGATAGCGATCACCGGCTCGAGCCTGCATGTCTATAACGCCGGTCCCGAGGTGATGCGGCAGATCGACTTGGTCCGCGCGGCGCTCAAGACCGGCACGCCGGTCTTCGGATCGTGCTGGGGCATCCAGATCATTACCGCGGCCGCCGGCGGGAGCGTGCGCAAGAACCCGAAAGGCCGTGAAATCGGTTTCGGCCGCGGCATCAGGCTTACCGAGGCCGGCCGAAAACATCCTATGTATGTCGGCAAGCTCGACGTCTTCAATGCACCGACCGTGCATCTCGACGAAATCGAAGCCCTCGCGCCCGGCACGACAGTTCTCGCAACCAATGCGGTTTCCGACGTGCAAAGTGCCGAAATCCGCACCAACGGCTCGATCGCCTGGGCCGTCCAGTATCACCCCGAATATCCGTTGCGCGAGATCGCCGCCATCGTCCGCCGCATCGGCGGGCGATTGATCGAGGAAGGGTTCTTCGCGGACGTTCCTGACATCGAAACCTTTGCCCAGGATCTCGACACGCTGGATCGCGATCCGGGCTGCAAGCGGCTGGCCTGGCGGCATGGCATCAGCAAGAATGTGCTCGACAAAAAGCTGCGCGTCGGCGAAGTGGCGAACTGGATCGAGTTTCAGGTTCTGCCGACCCGCGTGAAGCGCGGGCGCGGCTGAGAAAAGTTCGGGCCTCAGGATGGATTTTTCCGGAAAGCAGGTGGTCGTGACGGGCGGTACAGGCGCGCTCGGCGCTTCGGTTGTCAGTGCGCTGATCGGCGCCGGCGCGACCTGCACGGTGCCTTACGTTCACGACGCG
>Ga0207428_10000372_pt1 | contig 57172 bp, 46 predicted proteins | sample RhiMethybrSRZTD1_FD_187600 | JGI IMG/M metagenome (GOLD analysis project Ga0207428, IMG submission 187600) | Populus rhizosphere microbial communities from Tennessee, USA - Rhizosphere MetaG P. TD hybrid SRZTD1 (SPAdes) (version 3) | ecosystem: Host-associated > Plants > Roots > Rhizosphere >...
CAACAGCCATCACGCTGCCGGAATCGGGCGATACATAAAACAGTTCCTTACCGTCGCGCCTCCACCTCGGCGAGATCCCTCCCATCGTCGAAATCCGTTTCTTGTCGCCGACGCCTGAGAACGGCATGACGTACACCTCCGACGTACCGGATTCGTCGGTCACGAATGCCATCCATCGGCCGTCGGGAGACAAACGCCCTCCCCATTCGTGGAACCGCGTGCGAGCGATCGGCTTCGCCTGATTTTTTCCGTCGAGCGATACCAGCCAGAGATCGCGACCCGTGTCGCGGCTGTTGTCTTCAACCACCAGCCACTTGCCGTCTGAAGACGAGTCGGTGGCCACCTGTGGGCCGCTCCGCGAGAACACAAGCGCCGCTTCTTCGCTCCCATTGGTCGTCTTCATGTAGAGGTCGTTGGCTCCCCCGCGATCAGAACTGAAAACGACGCGGCGACCGTCGGGAGACCATATGGGACTGGACTCGTCAGTCAGTTCGGCGGTGAATCGGCTCGCAACCCGGCGTGACAGATCGAAGGACCAGATATCGGATGTTCCGACCCGCGGGTCGGTAAGGTCTGCTACGACTCTTTGCCCGTCCGGCGAGATCCGAATGGAACTTTCAAATGGCTGATGCACCCAGCCTGTCTCGGTCTTTCGACCGGATCGATCCAGCCAGACCAGATCGGACGCCGATGTTCCACCGTAGTACGCGAGGACGCCGCTCTCCGACACAGCAAAACCGCCGTTGCCGGTTGTCCGGTAGTAGGCCAGATTGTCGGCAACCTTGATGGGGTTACCCATGACGGTCCGCTCGTCGGCATCGAACGCCTGTGCGAGCAATGTGCCTAGCTCCGCGTACAAAAGGTAACCCGGCGGTGAGTACGCCACGCGTGATTCGGCGCTCATGAGCAGCGATGCGACATCTGCATCAATCGAGCGGACGTACACAGTGCGCGGTGCCCGAATTCCATGTTCATCGAGGGTGGTCGCGGTGTAGATGAAATGCCGGCCATCTGGCAGCCATGCCGGCCACAGGTGATTGATCTCGCGATGGCTCGCATCGAGGTGCGTCACCTGCGTCGGCATCCCGCCTTCGGCGGGCACCCGGAAGATTCCAACATCGGTTTGAGCAAAGAGAATCGTCCCGTTGCCGTGCCACGTCGGAACGTCGATGATCGCCGCGGCGCAGATCACGCGTGGTGGTCCACCGCTGACCGCAACTTTCTTCAGTTGACCTTCGCCCGGTGCGAAGAAGCCAACCCACTCGCTGTCAGGTGACCAGAACGGCGACTCCGCGCCGTCCACCAGTGCCTGAGGCGTCAACGAGTCGAGCGACTGCACCCAAAGTCGATCCACGCCTGCCGTCGTCGTCACAAACGCAATGCGTCGCCCGTTCGGAGAGAGCGCGAGACGTGTCGTGATGGGACCTCGGGCGACCGCACTGCCAGTCGGGATCGGTATCGTGAAGCGAACCACCTCGTCAGGGACCAGGGGAGGCCTTGCCAGGAGCAGACCGACGCCGATCAGCGCGACGGCGGCAGCCGCAGCCCATGTCGCCACGGACCGCGCTCGGCGGCGTTTCTCGATGTTGGTGCTTCGCGCGGCGCCGGAGCCTTGAGCCGCGATCCATTGCAGCTCGGATTTCAAATCACGGGCGCTCTGCCAGCGATCGTCCGGACTTTTTGCAAGGCATCGCTCGACGATGTGGTCGAGCGCCGGCGGCAGCAGGCCGGCCCCGTTCGGCGGTCGCGCCGATGAAATCGGCGGCGGTTCACTGGTCAGGATCGAGGCGATGAGACTTGCCTGACTCTTGCCTTCGAACGCCTTCTTGCCGGTTGCCATCTCGAACAACAGCGTTCCGAATGCAAAGATGTCGGTCCGCGGATCAGCCGTCCGGCCTTCCAGTTGCTCCGGCGCCATGTAATGAAGGGTTCCGACGATGGTGCCTTCGCCGGTGAGCTTGCCGCCGGGCATCGATAACGTCGATTCGGGGGCAGCAATCGCAAAAGCGGGACCCTGCGCCAGGCCAAAATCGAGCAGCTTGGCGCCGTCGGTCGTGAGCATGATGTTCGCTGGCTTGAGATCCCGGTGCGTGATGTGCGCGCGGTGGGCATGATCGAGCGCGTCGGCGATTTGAATCGCGTATCGCAGCAGGCTGTGTGCCGGTAATGGCCCTCGCGTGAGCCGGTCGTCGAGCGTTTCGCCCTCCACGTATTCCATGACCAGAAAGGCAACGCCGTCCTGCTCGCCGACGTCGAACAACGCGCAGATGTTCGGATGGTTCAGTGCGGAGATGAGTCGAGCCTCATGCTGAAACCGCTGACGGCGATCGACTCGCGCACTGAATTCCTCGGACAGAAGTTTGATCGCGACGGTGCGGTCCAGACGGACATCGCGGGCGCGGTAGACACGACCCATACCGCCCGCGCCGACGATCGACACGATTTCGTACGGACCAAGCCGGACACCTGGACCGAGCATGATGGGCGGATATTATCGTTCGGATCGTTCAGGTCGTTCGGGTCGTTCGAACGTCCTCGCTATCGCGCCTGATCCGGGCGGCAGGGCGTCGGATCCCAGCCCTGCATGTCGGGAATCTTCTTGAAATGATTCGTCGTTGCGTACGGACCGGTGAGATACGTCGGGTCGGTGATGATTGATGTGACGACCAGCCAGGACGTGCCGTCCGGCTCCGTGAAGGTGTCGAAGTACTCCTGCAGGTTCGTGTTCTCGCTGTAGGGGACGCCGTTCTTGCGCAGGTAGCCGGCCTTCATCTTCGTCGTGACGACGCCGAGATTTCCGTGTGGCCCCGGCGTGCGGCCGGCGCGGCCCATGTTCACACCCGCCCAGTATGCGTTCGAGTAACCCTGCCACGTCGGCTGGAAATCAGCGGGAACCGAACCGCCGAAATGCAGCATCCGCGTCTGCGTGCCGGAGTCGGCGTCGATTTGCAGGGTATTGTCGTCGGCCCAGTGGACGTGCAGCCGGCCGGGGATGCGCATGATCGAAGCGGCGCCGTACGAGCGGCATTCATTGCCGCCAGCATCCTGCGCTGGCGTCCACGTGCCGGCGAGCCGGCGCGCTTCCGGGTTTACAGGGAGCATCGAGAAGTCGTTCTTCGGCGGCATCAGCATTCGCAGATGCCAGTGCTCCGTCACGACGGCGACCCAATACCCTGTGAAATCTTTGGGCGCGCTTGCGCGAGCGGTCGCTGGAGGTCCGCCGCCGCGTGCCGCGCCACCGCGCCCCTGCGCCGCGGGCGTGGCCACGAGGGCCGCCGCGATTAGTAATGTGAGCAGGATCGCGGACCCGAAGGGTCCGCGCCGCACATCACCAGATCTGCGCCGCACAGTGAGGGGACCCAGGAACACTTACTGAACCCGGCCCTTCCACTCCCAGCCGTCCGACGGCCGCTTCAGTGTTTCAATCAGGACTCGGGGCGCTGCAGCGTCGCGTGCTGGCTGACCGGTGACGACGATCTTGTCGCCGGGTCTCAGGGACGTGCGGGTGATCGAGTACTGCGATAGTTGGCTCACCGAACCCCACTCGAGCGTCCAGCTCTTCATCGTCCCGTCCTTGTCGGCGACGTCAACCTTCATGAACGAATGCGGATTGCGCCAGACGAACTCGGTGACGACACCCTGGATTTCAACCTTCTGCGAGGAGTCGTATTCCGCGGAAAACGAGTGATGCGCGAACACCTGCCGGCCACCCGAGAGGAGCGCCAGACCGGCGATCAGCATCACAACCGTGCGTTTCATGGAGCGTCTCCTTGTATTCCTGGGTCGACCTCAAGGTCGGCCCCTACGTTCAACGGGCTATTTCTTAGGACTAAGACTGTTATACGCAGCCTCAACAAACATATCGGTCGTCCACGCGCCGGTCGACTTCCCGTAGCGCGCGTCGTAATCACGGGTCGGCCTGGCCGCCTTGACCTGCGCCAGGGTCATCCCGTTCTTCATCATGTCCTGAATCCGGTCCCGGACAATGGTGATCATGTCGCGGTAGTAGACGACGTCCGCATGATCGCTGATACGCCCATGTGCCGGGATGACCTTGGTTCCACCCTCGGCGTTATTGCTTGGGACGGCAAACTCGATGAGCTTGTTCAACGCATCGACTTCCGCGTTGATACCGCCCCCGCTTCGCAGGTCGATCATCGGATAGCCCGTCAGGTCGAACAGATCCCCGGAGCTAAGTACATCGGACTTTCGAAACAGGACGACGCTGTTTCCGTCAGTGGTGCCAGGCACCTTCGTGATGACAACCGGCTCGTCGTTGAAATACAACCGTTTCCACGGTGTGGTGAACGTGTTGTCCGGCCATGCACCCTCGGCTCGAGCCGCTGTCGCGCCAGTTGGGGCTGACATCCGGTTCAACACGACGAGGGTCGAGACAACCGACGCGCGGTGCGTGTCGATGGCCCCCTGGGGTCCGGCGGTGTAGTCCGGCTCGCGGAACGGAACGATTTCGCCCGTCGGCGCAATCTTGTCGTTGCCGCCGGTGTACTCGTCACGATGATTCGTGTTGATGATGTAGCGAAGCGGACGACCCTTGGCCAGCGACTGCACGGCTGCGATCACCTTGTCGCTCATCGCTGCGGTGCCGGTATCCACCAACATCACACCCTGATCGCCGACCTGCACGGTGATGTTTCCACCGGCGCCGGCAATCATGTAGACATTCCCCTGCACCGGCAGAACCTCGACCTCGCCCGGTGCCGGGACCTCGAGTTTCGGCGGCCATGGAGTCTGCGCGCGCGCTGGTGCCTGAGCGCTTCGACCCGGTCCACCTGCGCGGCCCTGCGTGTAGACGCTGACGCCAAAGATGAGCACCAGGGCGGCGATCGAGGTCAGTGCCGCCGCACTGCCACCCGCCACCCGCCACCTACCGCCTGACATTAGTTCCCACCTTCCCCGACCCCAGTCGCCACCTTGGGCGGCTTGGGCATCGTCTTCATCTTCACGATGTACTCCGGGTACATCGTCTGCGCGCCGCCGAGCCGCGGCTCGTACGGCGTGCCAAATCGATCGGTGAGGTCCTTGTTCAGGCCGGGAAGCGGACTCTTGCCTGGCAGGAAGTGCGGCACGTGTCCGCGGGCGAGCGCCGTCTCCGTCGCCTCTTCGCACGGATACGGCGACATCGGCAGCGCCGGATCGAGCACCCACATCATCGTGCTGCGCACATACGGCTCGGTCATCATCACCGGGTCGTAGACAATCGACGTCGTCTGCAGGTAGTCGCCCATGCGGCGGTACCGGGTACGAATCGTGGCTTGGTCACTGTGCATGAGGCCGGATCGGCGCATGTAGGCTTCCTTGAGGTGCGTGGTCGTGACGACGAGCACGTCGCCGTCCCAGTCACCGGTCGAGAAGCCGCTCCACGTATGCAGCGCGTTTGCCGGCGGACGCTGGCGACCATCCATCCAGATGGTGGTCTCCTGCTCCTGCTGATTCAAATGACCGTGATAGGCGATGACCTTCTGCGTCGCCTGGTCGATATCGGCCCAGATTCGGAGTGCGGACAGCGGACCTTCGAGCGAGTAGTCCCATGCGTGCGGCCGGCAGGCCCATTCCGTGACGTCGAAATCCTCGGGCGACCAGCTTTGTAAACGCCAGCGTGCGGCATCGCTGACCGGGACACCGGCGACATCGCCGGTCATCCCGCTCCCATCCTGATTGCGCGGCAGTGGACGCCAGACGCCCTGGAAATCGACCTGCGCGAATGCCGAGTGGCACCACAGCATCATGAGCGTGGCAATCAGGGGGGCGCGGCGTAGCATCTTCGACTCCTGCCGAGGGTTATGGGGATAGATCTAGCCGCGCGATTCTACCTGCGTGGAAAGAAGAGAGTCAACGAAACCTTGACAGTTTGAAACTCGAAGTGATAGACAGCGCGAACCTTATGCGCACACTCCTTCGATCGTTCGTGTGTCTCCTGCTCGCCAGCGTGTCGGCGCATGCGCAGGCGGTTTCAACGGCGCAAATCAACGGGTCGGTGAAAGACAGCGGAGGGCTGCCGCTGCCGGGCGCGACCGTGACCATGACCCAGACCGACACCGGCCTGGTGCGTACCACGGTCACCAACGAAACCGGCGTGTACATCCTTGCGAGCCTTCCTGTTGGCCCGTACAAACTGGAAGCGTCGCTACAGGGCTTCCGCACGTACGCGCAGACGGGGATCGTCCTCGAGGTCAATTCGAACCCGACGCTGAACGTGACGCTGCAGGTTGGCGAGCTGGCTGAAACGATTACGGTCGAAGGGACGGCGCCACTCGTTGAAACGCGCAATCCCGGCATCGGCCAGGTGATTACCAACGAGCAGGTGCTGGAGCTGCCGCTGAACGGACGTCAACTCACGCAGCTCGTGCTGAGCGCGGGGATGGCGACGCCGGCGGGCGGTCTCGGCTCGAACGCCCTCTCTACGCCGCGCAACTATCCGTCGGCGCTCATCTCGGTCGCCGGCGGCCTCGCCAACGGGATGAACTACAGCCTCGACGGCGCCAATCACAACGATCCGTATGGCAGCGTCAATCTCCCGCTGCCGTTCCCCGACGCGATGCAGGAGTTCAAGGTCGAAACCAGCGCGCTGCCAGCGCAGTACGGTTTCCACTCCGCCGCCGCAGTGAATGCCATCACGAAGTCAGGGACCAACACGGTCCATGGGGACGCGTTCGAGTTCCTGCGCGATCACCGGCTGAACGCTACCAATGCCTTCGCCGCCATCGGCCCGGACGGCAAACGTCGCGACGACGGGCTGCGGCGCGATCAGTTCGGCGGCACGATTGGCGGGCCGCTCGTCGCGAACAAACTGTTCTACTTCGCCGGCTACCAGGGCACGCGCGTTGACGTCGAGCCGAGCACGTTCTTCGCCTTCGTCCCGACGGCGCAGATGCTCGCCGGCGATTTCACGGCGATCACGTCACCAGCGTGCAATGGAGGACGCAGCATTCCGCTGCGCGCGCCGTTCGACGCGAACAACCGCATTTCTCCAGCGCTCTTTTCGCCGGCCGCAGTCAACATTGTGGCGCGACTTCCGAAAACGACTGATCCGTGCGGGCGTGTCGAGTTCTCCCGCAAGACCCACAATTTCGAGAATCTCGGGATTGGCCGCGTCGATTACACGATGAGCAGCAGGCACACGGTGTTCACGCGCTACGAGATGGCCCGCTACAAGGCGCAGCCCGACAACGACCCGAACAACGTGCTTGCCTATTTCTCGTCGCCGATCAACGACACCGTCCATTCGGTTGTCGTCGGCGACACCTATCTCCTGAGTGCGAATTCGGTCAGTTCCTTCAGGTTCGGCTACAACGACATCGACATTCAGAAGCCGTGGATCCGGCAGTTCGACGGACCCGATGTCGGCATCAAGATGGCGAACATGATGCCCGGCTTCCTCCGGGTGACGGCGACCGGTGCGTTCACGCTCGGGAACACCGGCGCAAGCTCGTCGAGCACGCCGACGAAAAGCCTCCAGTTGTCGGAAGACTTGAGCGTCATTCGCGGCGCGCACCAGCTCGGGTTTGGCGGCAGCTTCATCCGTCAATCGGTGGACGGCAGCACGTACATCAACACAACCGGTCCTTTCACGTTCAGCGGCGCGACAACAGGACTCGCGCTTGGGGACTTCATGATTGGACGCGCACAGACCTTCGCGCAGGGAAACCGGATCTTCATCAAGGACCGGAGTTCGTATGTCGGCCTCTACGCGCAGGACGCGTGGACGCTCACTCCCCGGCTGACAGTCAACGCGGGGCTTCGCTGGGAACCGTACCTGCCGTTTGTCGAGGAGAACGGCCAATTCAGCCATTTCGACCTGGCGCAGTGGCAGAGCGGCGTCCGCAGCACCGTTTACCGGAATGCGCCGATGGGCGTGATCTTCTCCGGCGATCCTGGCTATCCGGGCAAGTCTGCGGGCAAGAAAGATCTCTGGGAATTCGCGCCGCGGGTGTCGGCGGCGTTCGATGTGAACGGCGATGGCAAGATGACGGTCCGTTCGGCGTGGGGTCGGTTCTACGATCTGCCGCATCTCTGGATGTTGTTCGGGTTCGCAACAGCGCCGCCGCTGGGCAGCACGATTTCGATAGCGGGTCCGCTGCTCGACGATCCATTCGCCAGCGTCGCGGGCGGGAACCCGTTCCCGCTCGTCCGTGGTCCGGACATGACGTTCCCGCAGTTTGCGAACTGGGTGACGTTGCCGCTCGATATGAAGAAGTGGTACGCCGACCAGTGGAACATCAGCTTCCAGCGGCAGCTCGGCTCGTCGTGGGCGGCATCGGCGAACTACGTGAACTCGCGCGGACATCGGCTGCCGATTGGCGACAACATCAACCCGGCGGTCTTCCAGCCTGGGGCGACCACCGGAAACGTCAACCAGCGGCGCACGCTGTTTCTGCAGAATCCGCAGCAGGGCCAGTATTTCGGCAACATCATCGCCATCAGCACGGTGGGCACGTCCCTCTACGACGCGCTGCTCCTGTCGCTCAACCGACGCGCCGCGAACGGGCTGTCGCTAACCGGCAACTGGACGCTTTCCAGGTGCATCACCGATCTCATCAACTATGAGCCCGGTATGGCCGGTTACGCGCTGTCAAAGCCCGGCGACGTGGCGTACGACCGTGGCAGCTGCGGCGCCGGCGACCGTAAGCATGTCGTCAACGGCACCGTCGTCTACCAGATTCCCGCGTTCGCAAACGGCACCCTCGGCGCGGTCACGAACAACTGGCAGGTGTCAGGCATCGTCCGCGCGCAGTCGGGCGACCATTTCAACGTGACGACGGGCGCCGACAGCGCGCTCACCGGCCAGACGAACCAGCGCCCCAACCAGATCTCATCGGATGTCTACAAGAAGCAGGGCAACCAGTGGCTGAATCCGGCGGCATTCCAGGCGCCGACGCCAGGGACTTACGGCAACGTGCCGATTAACGCGTTTGTCGGGCCCGGCGCGTTCAACGTAGACATGGGCATCACCCGGTCGTTCCAGAGTGGCAATGGCCGGGAGGTCCAATTCCGGGTGGAATTGTTCAACGTCCTGAACAGCGTGCAGAAGCTCGATCCGCTCACGCCACCGAATGCCTTCGCGACGCTGGCCAGTCCGACTTTCGGGATGATTACATCCGCGGCAGATCCGCGGATCGTGCAGCTGGCGCTGAAGTACGTGTTCTGAGGTAAATCCCAAAACCCAAATCCCAAAACCCAAATCCCAAAAAAAATCCCAACCTGGACCTGCGGTTGGGTTTTGGAGCTTGGGATTTGTGATTTGGGATTTACTTAAAGGTCTCCTCCGGCAGCAGACCCCAGCTCCACTCCGTCGCGTGATTCGCGTCCTTCGGTCGACGGAACGTGAGCAGGCGGACGCGATGGTCTTCGGTGTTGCGCCCAGGGCTTCCCGTGATGACGACGTGGTCGCCGGGTTTCAGCGTGTCGCGATCGACTTTTCCCGCCAGCTGCGCGGGCGCCGCCCATTCGACGACGTAGCGCGTCTTCGTCCCGTCCTTCTCGGTGACATCCACATCGACGAATGAGTGCGGGTTCCGGAGCACGAACTGCACGAGCTCGCCTTCGATGGTGACCGTCTGGTTCTCGAGGTACGTCGCCGCGAACGAATGATGCGCGAATGTCTGGGCTGCCGCGCCGATAACCAGCAGAGCAAGCGGCGCGACGAGATAACGCTTCATAACCAACGATCCTCCAGCGGTTTCGGGCCGGCGAACTATAGCATACGGACCCCGGACGATTGCCCGGACGGTTCGGAAAATGATATATGCTGCGCGACCCTGGCCGCCACGCGAAACATTCCACTCTTCGGCAAGGAGTCGTTCTGACGATGGGACGAGAAATCGGCCGAATCGTTCCGCTTGCGCTCGGTCTTTTGATCGTCAGCATGCCCGCGTCTGCACAGGTCGATCTCACCGGCTCGTGGGCGCCCCGCCTCTACGAGGATTACATCGAGCGCGGGCCCGGATCAGACCTCGGCGATTTCACCGGCATGCCGATGAACGACGAAGCTCGGGCCAAGGCGCTGCTTTACACGTCCAACCTGCCGTCGACGCTCGAGCGTCAGTGCCTGCCGCAGGCGCCGTGGGTCATGCAGTACCGGCCGCGCGGAATATCGATCTGGGCTGAAGAAGATCGAGACGGCCAGGTCATCGCATGGAAGCTCGGCGGCGATTACCTTCGCGACACCGTGACGATTTGGATGGACGGCCGGCCCGAACCGTCACCGAATTCGCTGGCAACGGGCGCCGGGTTTACGACCGGCAAATGGGAAGGCGACACGCTCACCGCGCGGACAACGCACGTGAAGACTGCGTGGATTCGCCGCGGCAACGGCATCCCGGGCAGCGATCAAAGCACCTACACGACCCACCTCACACGTCACGACAACCTGCTGACGATCACGACGATTCAGGAGGATCCGGTCTATCTCACCGAACCTCACGTCGTCAGCCGAGTCTGGCAGCTCGACCCACGCGCGACACCGGGCAACTACGTCGAGACCAACTGCAACACCGCGAGTGAGATTCCCCGCCTCGAGGACACGGGGATCGTGCCGCACTATCTGCCGGGACAGAACCCCGAGGCGGACTTCATGATCCGCACCTACAACCTGCCGAAGGAAGCGGCGCTCGGATATGCGGAGTCGCTGTATCCCGAGTACCGCAAGAAGATCAGGACTCTCTACACAGCTCCTGCCTCGTGCGGCCGTTACTGCTGCGGATGGATCGAGCGGCAGGGATTGCCCGGCGCAGCGCCGGGCCTCGCGTGCAACGACGGCGGCCTTGGGACGTTACATCCGGTCGTGCGAGGCAAGTCGGAGGGCGCCGCGAAATGAGGTGCGGTGTGCTGGCCCTTGCCTGCCTGATCAGCATTACCACCGTCGCTCGCGCGCAGCAGCGGCCGGACGTGTCGGGCAACTTCATGCTGAACGGCGGCAAAACGACATTCGGCGAATGGCATCTCACCGAGGCCGGCGAGCGACGCTTCAAGGCGTACGACTTTAAGAAGGACGATCCGGCGCTGAAGTGCATCGGTACGAGCTGGACGCGCGTCTGGCTGAATCCGAACGTGCTCGTCAAGATCACGCAGAACCCGAATGACATCCGTCTGCAGTACGAGTGGATGGACATCGATCGCCGCATTCCGCTGGTCGAGCCGACCATGGCGCGTGTGAAGCGGTCTGTGCCGATTCCCAACATGCCCGGCCTAGGCACGTCGGTCGCGTGGTACGACGGCGATGCGCTCGTGATCGAAACGCGCGACATCGAGCCAGGCTACGTCTCGACAATGCAGGAGTGGGCGGGGCTGCCGCAGAGTCGGATGATGCGGACGATCGAGCGGCTGTCGCTGGCAAACCCGAATCTTCTCAGCATTCAGATCACGCATGTCGATCCGGCCAACTACCGCGACCCGCTGCCGGTGACTATTACGTATCCACGTTCCAAGTTCGACCTGATGCACTATGGCTGCGATCCCAAAGATGCCCAGATCACTGAACCGAACAAGTAGCCTCGCGACAGTCGCGCTGGTCGTTGCGGCGCTGATCGCGCTCGCGAAGCCGGCCCTCGCGCACCACTCGGTGCCCGTGAATTTCGATCAGTCGAAGGAGATCACCATCTCGGGCACGTTGACGGAGGCGAAGTGGATCAACCCGCATTCGCGATTCCGCATCGACGTCAAACAGGACGATGGCAAGACGGTCGAGTGGCTCGTGGAGATGGGCGCGGTGAATACGATGCGGCGGGCCGGTTTCGAGATCGAGAAATTCGTCGTCGGCGACACCCTGACAATCATCGGCTGGCCGGGCCGCGGACGTGATCGATCGATGCTGCTGCGAACCGCGGTCCTGAAGGACGGCACCCGCCTGACACCGTAAAACGTCGTCGGGTCTGAAAGTTCGCCTCTCCGTTTGTGTGAATTCGCGGTGGATCAGCGCGGTTGATCGGTTCTGCAGGGCGTCGGATCCCAGCCCGATGCGTCGCGCTGCTTCTTGAATGCAACGCTGTTGACATACGGCTGCGTCAGATAGGTCGGGTCGGTGACGATGGTGTCGATGACGAGCCAGGTATCGCCATTCGGCTCGGTGAACGCATCGAAGAGTTCCTCGACGCTCGCGTTGTCGCTGTAGGGCACACCGTTCTTCCGCAGGTACCCCGATCGGAGGCGTGTCGTCACGACGCGGAGATCTCCAGCGTCCTTTTTCGTCTGCTGCTCCATCCGTACGGGACGACGCCACGTGGCAACCGAATATCCCTGCCAGCTTGGCGCCTGACCAGCAGGCGCACCCGCCCCGAAGTGCAGAAGCCGCGTCTGGGTTCCGGCATCGGTGTCGATCTTGAGCGTGTTGTCGTCGACCCAGGTGATGTGCAGCCGGCCGGGCACGCGCATGATCGTTGGCGCCCCGTACGATCGGCACGCTTCGCCGGCCGCTTCATCCTTCGCCGGGTCCCACATGTTCGTGATGCGCCGCGCTTCCGCATTCACCGGCAGCATCGTCACATCACCTTTCGGCGGCACCATCATGCGCAGATGCCAGTGTTCGGCGACGACAGACACCCAGTAGCCGGTGAGGTCCTTGATCGCCCCCGCGCGACCGGTCTGCTGCGGCGCCGGCCCGCCGGCACCGCGCCCCTGTGCCAAGATCATTCCAGGAATAGCGAGAGCGATGAACAGAGCCACCGAGGGTCCGGTGAAAGTCGAACGATTCGAATGATCCGAACGACCCGAACGATCCAACTTCACTCGACGACTCCCTGCCATTCCCAGCCGTCAACTGGCCGTTTGATCGAGAAGATGCGGATGCGGTGCGCCTCGGGATCGCGCCCCGGCTCCCCTGCGGCAATGATGCGATCGCCGAACTTCAGTGTCGTCCGCGTGACCGGAAACTTCGCGGCGGAAAGCTGCGTGCTCGAACCCCACTCGAGGCTCCAGATCACCGGCTTGCCATCCATCATCACCTCGATGCGAACGAACGAGTGCGGGTTGCGCCAGATGAATTCCTTGACCACTCCTTCAACCTCGACGCGCTTGCCCGACTCGTAGGCCGCCGTAAATGAATGATGTGCGAAGGCGCGGCCCGCGCCGGCGATCACGATGAGCACCCCGATGACGATAAGTGCACTGCGTTTCATGCCTATTTGCCTCCGAGACTTCTGTACGCCGCTTCGATGAACATGTCAGTCGTCCACCCTCCCGTCGTGTGGCCGAATCGCGGGTCGTAGTCGAGCGTCGGCTTCTCCGCCTTGATCTGTGCCAAGGTCTGGCCGCGCTTGATACCGTCCTGGATGCGGTCGCGGATGATGCCGATCATCTCGCGGTAATACGCCACGTCGGATTGGTCGAGCAGTCGGCCCCGTCCCGGAATGACCAGCGTCCCGAACTCGGTCTTCGTGTCGGGCACGGTGATCTCGAGCAGCCGATTCAGTCCGTCGAGCACCTGGTTAATGCTGCCGCCGGCCTTCAGATCGATATACGGGTAGCTCGTCATGTCGACGAGATCGCCGACGCTGACGACGTCGTCGAGGCGGAAGTGGACGATGCTGTTGCCATCCGTCGTCGAGGGAACGTGCATGATGAGCACGGGCTCATCGTTGAAGTAGAGCTTCTTCTGCGCGCTCGAGTAGGTATCGTCGGGCCACGCGTCTTCTGGGTGTTTGGACTTCTGCCCCGTCGGCGCCGACATCCGCTCGAGCACCGAGACGAACGAGATAATCGACGCGCGATCCTTGGCGAGCGCATCCGACACGCGCGGATCCGTGGCGACACGAAAACGGATCGTGTTGCCCGCGAGCGCAATCTTTTCGTTGCCGCCGGTGAAATCATCCCCCTCGTCCGTGTTGACGACGTAGCGGATGACGCCGCGCGGTGAGATCGACTTGATGGCGGCGAGCACCTTGTCGCTCATCGCCGTGGTGCCGGTGTCCACCACGAGGAGGCCGTCGCTGCCAGATGACACCGTGATATTGCCGCCCGCACCCACGAGCATCGACACGCGCCCGCGGACCGGCAGGACGTGCACCTGCCCGTCGTTGGCCGCCGGCAGCGCAGGTTTCCATGCCCACGCGGGCCGAGCCGGCGGCTGCGCCGTCTGCGAATGGACGATCGCCGCGAACGCGAACAGAAGGACCAGTGGGACGGCCACCGAGATTTTCATTGACCGCGCTCCGCTGCGGCGCCTTTCTTCACATTGGGTCTCGGGAACGGCTGCATTTTCTTGATGTACTCGGGATACATCGTCTCCGGACCGCCCAAACGCGCCTCGTACGGGGTCCCGAACTCGTCGTTCTCATTTCGATTCTGCGCCGGCAGCAGGTTTTTGCCTGGGAGATAGTGAGGCACCTCGCCGTGCTCGACGACGCTCTCGGTGGCTTCTTCGCACGGATATGGCGGAAGGATAAGGTTCGGATCCAGCACCCAGATCAAGGACGTGCGAACGTATGGCTCCGCCATGTAGACGGGGTCGTAGATGATGACCGTCGCGCGGAGATAGTTGTTGTTGAGCCGCTTGTAGCGAATGCGCACCGTCGCATCGTCGCTGCGCATCGGACCCCACCGGCGAATGTAGTTCTCTTTCAGATGCGTCACCGACTCGACGAGGACGTCCCCATCCCATTCACCGGTGGCGAAGCCGCTCCACGTGTGAATTGCGTACTCGGGCGGACGCGGCCGGCCGTCCATCCAGATCGTCGTCTCCTGTTCACGCATCGAGAGCCGCCCGTGATAGGCGACCACCGTCTGGGTTGGATCGTCGATCTGCGGCGTGAACCGCATCTGCGCGGCACCCGCCTCGAGCGAGAAGTCCCACGCATGCGGCCGGCAGACGAACTCAGGCACGTCGAAGTTCTCGGGCGCCCAGCTCTGTGCACGCAGGCGGCCGGCGGCGCTCAATGGAAGGCCCGCATAGTCGCCGTCCAATCCGCTGCCGTCTTCATTGCGTCCAAGGGGACGCCACATGCCCGTGATGACATCCGTCTGCGCGAGCGTCGGGAGCTCGGACAGAGCAACCAGCGCGATGAGCAAACCGATTCGTTTCACTACCGTCTCCCAGGCGGACCTGAAGGTCCGCCTCTACGATTAGCGCACGGACGCGGGCCTGCCTCAACGGACGTAGAGGCAGACCGTCAGGTCCGCCTAAAACGTGTATTTCAACGCGAGCTGAATAATCCGGGGGTCAGCGGCCGACGTAATCAATCCGAAGTTCGGGCTGTTCAACGCAGACACCGGGATGCCAAGGTTCACCCGGTTGAATACATTGAACGCCTCGGCACGGAACTGAATCGCACGCGCCCCAATCCGGAACGATCGCACAATCCCCATGTCGACGTTGAACCGGCCAGGACCAATCAGGCTGTTGTTTTCCAGATTGCCAAATGCACCGGATGCCGGTGCGCGGAACGCCGCTGCATCCAGCCACCGATATCCTTCCTTCACATACACGTCGTCGGATACTTTGTCCGGCCGCTGATTGGCCTGGCCGTTCAGAGCGTTGTCGACGCCGGTCGTCGCGGAGAAATGGACTCCGCTGCGCGCGCTGACGATGGTCGAGAGCTGCCAGTCGCTGGTGAGCGCACGCACCACACCGGTTGACGCACCAGGTACTTGATAGACGGCGGATACGTTGACGACGTGCTTCTGATCCGTCACCCCGCAACTGCCGCGGTCGAACGCCGGATCACCCGGTTTGGTCAGCTCGATGCCTGCAACCGACGGCTCATAGTTGACGATGTCCGACACGCAATTGGAGATCGTCCAGTTGCCAGAGAGGAACAGACCGTTGGCGGACCGGCGCTGCGCCGACAGGAGCAGTCCCTTGTACTCTGACGTGCCGATCGGCAGGACGCCGGTGATTGTGCCGTAGTACTGGCCTTGGCCGGGATTGAGCTGCGACAGGAGACGACGCTGATTGGTCGTCGCTGTCGTCGCACCGGGGCTGAACACGGCGGGGTTCAACTGATCGCCCACGGGAAGTCGATGTCCGCGGCTCTCGAGGTAATTCGCCGAGACCATCCACGCCGCGCCGATCTGGCGCTGCAGGCTCAGGTTCCACTGATCGAAGTAGGGCGGCTTCATATCGAGCGGAAAGGTCACGAACCCGCCGTAGAGCGGGAAGTTCATGTTCGGGTTCGCGACGATCGGAAACGGGTTGCCACCGGCGGTGTTGATCCAGGGATCGTCGAAGGTTCCATTGTTGACAACGAGCTCGGTGCCAAACGGCGTGCCGCGGTCGAAGCCGAGGAAGTTCCAGATGTGCGGCAAGTCGTAGAAGATGCCGTACGCGCCACGGATCGTCATCCGGCCATCGCCCTTCGGATCCCATACGGCGGAGAGGCGCGGCGCGAAGTCGTTCAGGCTCCTCTTGCTGACGCCATGACCCGGATAGCCAGGATCGCCCTCGAAGATCACTCCCAACGGCGCATTCTTGTAGACCGTACTGCGCACACCCGCCTGGAACTGCTCGATGCTGAAGTGATTGGCGTGCTGCTGATTGTTGACATACGGCAGATACGGATCCCAGCGCAGCCCGAGGTTCACCGTCATGTTCGGCGAGAGTTTCCAGGCATCCTGCGCGTACACCCCGATGTACGGCATGTCGCCACCGGGACCGTAAACCTGTCCCTGCGTGAAGGTTGCAGGCCGTCCGAGCAGAAAGTCGGCGAGACCGAGCCCCGTGTTGACGCCCGTAAATGCAAAATTCCCGGCGGCCGATCCGTACGATGTCGATGACAGACCCGAATGGATGTAGTTGGCGCCGACGCCAATCTGATGCGCGCCGCGGACGAAGCTCACGTCGTCGACGATCTGAAACGACGTCGTATGAATGGCGCTTGGCTTGGCGCCCGTCGGCCCGAGCGAGAATCCGCCTGAAACCGTGAACGCGGTAAAGCCCGGCAGCGGCGTCGCAATGTTGCGGACTCCCAGACTCTTCGCGTCGAAGAAGGGCACATAGCCTTTGTCGATCTGAGAGCTGTTGGAGGTGACGCGCAACGAGTTCACCGTGTTCGGCCCGAGCAGGTACGTATCGCCAAACACGAATGAGTGCACCATGTCGTCAATCGGACCGTTCGCGTACGCCAATACGTTGTTCGGATCGTTATCCGGCTCCGACGTCAGGCGTGCGAGCTGATACCGGCCAAACAGCGAATGGTTGCTGTTCCACTGGTAATCGGCGCGGCCAATGGCCAGGTGCTCGCTCTGCTCCGTCCTGCGGTCGAAGAACGACTGGCCGCACTCGTTGATGGGCTTCGGCAATTTGGAATTGAGTGCGAGCGCCGCCGGTGAGTAAAGCGATGGCGACAGCGACGTTCCGACGAAAGGTGGACGCAACGCGATCGTACGGCCCGATTGGCACGCGGGGGAGGCGAACGCCGAAAAGTCGCCCGCCAGCATCGCCGTCGTCGGCACGAATTGGAACATGCTGGTCGGCGTCACATTGATGCGTGTCCCCTGATACCCGCCGAAGAAAAAGATCTTGCCCGCCACGACCGGTCCACCGAGCGTTCCGCCGAACTGATCGCGCCGGAGCCCGTCATCGCGGCGCTTTCCATCGGGACCGATCGCCGCAAACGCGTTGGTCGCATTCAGACGGTGGTCGCGCATGAATTCGAAGGCATCACCATGAAAGGCGTTGGTGCCCGACTTGGTGATGGCGTTCACCGCCGCGGCCGAATGATGGCCGTACTGCGCGGGGAGCGCGTTGGTTTCGACCTTGAACTCCTGCATCGCGTCGGGAAATGGCAGCGGCAGGTTCAAGTTGTTGAAGGGATCGTTGTGCGTCCCTCCGTCGAGCAGATACGTCATCCCGTTCGAGAGGCCGCCCGCCACCACGATCGTCGTGTTCGGATAGCTGCGCACGCCCGTGTTGAGCGCGTTCCCGCCAGGCGCGTCTGTCGTGGCTTTGCCACCGGTCGCGAGGCCGGCCTGAAACACGAGCTCGGTCAACTGGCGTCCGTTCAGCGGCAGCTCCACCACCTGCTGATTCGTGATGACCTGGCCAATGCCGGGATTGCGCGTTTCGACGAGCGCCGCGGTGCCCTCCACGGTAATCGTCTCCGCGACCTGGCCAAGCTGCATCGTCAGGTTCAACGTGGGGTTCGCGTTCACCTGCAGCACGATGCCGGTCTGAACGAATTTACGAAACCCTTGAAGCTCCGCCTCGAAGCGGTACGGGCCGACCGGAAGGTTCTGCAGGGTGTAGGAGCCCGTCTCGTCGGTCACGGCACTGCGGGTCAGTCCGGTATCCGTCTGTGTGACGGTCACGGTTACGCCGGGAAGGCCGCCGCCGCTTTGATCTCTGACAGTGCCGTTGATCTGGGCGGTGGACACCGACTGGGCCGAGGCATTCGCGAGGGAAAGGAGAACGATCAGCAGTCCGGAAGTGGGGATTCCGACGAGCCGGTGGCGCATGTCTCCTCCGCAGGAAATGGCCGTAAAGTGCGGCGAAATATACCACGCGCCACCGCCGCGGGTTTGGTCAAGAGAAATGAAAATGGTGTACCCTTCGCCGACCATGTACGTACCGCGATTTCCTTCGACAAAGACGCTGCGATGCGCGATCGCGCTGGCGCTTGTGAGTGCCGCGGGATACGTGTGGGCCGACCTTAAGGTAGTCCCCTACACACTACTCGCACAGCAGCGCCCGGCCGCACGCGCTGGCGATCAAACTGCGCTCGATACCATTCAAATCCGTGACAACGTGTGGGTGATCTTCGGCGCCGGGGGGAATGTAACGGTGCACGTCGGCGAGGACGGCGTGATGCTCGTCGACAGCGGCTCCGAGGCGATGGCTGAGAAAACGCTCGAGGCGGTAAGAGCGATTACCAAGGCGCCCATTCGGATGATCATCAACACCAGCGCCGACCTCGAACATGTGGGCGGGAACGACAAAGTAGGCGCGGCCGGTGTGCCTATCAACCCGGACAACTTCACCGACGAAGAGCGCGCGACCGTGCTGTCCCATGAAAACGTCCTTCAGCGGATGAGCGTCCCCAAGAACCGCAACGACAAGCCGGCGCCGACGGGGATGTGGCCGACCGAGACGTTCACGTCCAGGTACCGGTCGTTCTATGTGAACAACGACGCGGTCCAGGTGATTCGGCAGCTCGGAGCCGTGTCGGATGGCGACGTCCTGGTGCACTTCCGGCGCGCCGACGTCATCGCGACGGGCGACATCGTCGACCTTCGCCACTTCCCGGTCATCGATGCCGCCAAGGGCGGCAGCATTCAAGGCGAGCTCGAGGCGCTCAACCGGCTCCTCGATCTGACGGTCCCCCCGATGCCCCTCGTTTTGAAACCCGGGCGGACGCTGGTCGTGCCGGGCCATGGGCGCGTGTCCGACTATGGCGAGCTTGTCGATTATCGCGACATGGTGACGACCATCAAGGACATCATCGAAGACATGGTGAAGAAAGGGATGACGCTGGAACAGGTGAAAGCGGCGAATCCCGCAGCGGGATATCGGAAGCGCTGGGGCTCTGACAGCGGACCTTGGACGACTGACATGTTCGTGGAGGCGACTTACAACGGCTTGAAACAAGGCGCGAAGCCGGCGGGTAAGACGAATTGAAATCCCAAAGCCCAAATCCCAAATCCCAAATCCTAACCATGCTGGTTCTCGTTGCGCTGGCCGGGTCGGTGAGCGTGTTTGGGCAGGGGCGCGCTGCCGCGCCGGCCGGCGGACGCGCGGGCGGACCGCCACCATCCGCGCGCGCCACCGCGCCCTTCGATCCGACCGGTTATTGGGTCGCGATCATCTCCGAGGACTGGCGCTGGCGGATGGTTACGCCGGCCAAAGGCGATGTCGTGAGCATTCCGTTGAGCGCCGAGGGACTTCGCGTGGCGGAAGCGTGGGACCCGGCCAAGGACGAGGCGGCAGGCGAACAGTGCAAGGCCTACGGTGCGCCGGGACTCATGCGCGGACCGATCAGACTGCACATCACGTGGCAGGATGACAACACGCTGAAAATCGAATCCGATTACGGAACGCAGACGCGGCTGCTGCGCTTCGCGGGCGCAGCTGAGGCGACAAGGACTGGCGCCCGCACATGGCAGGGCGTTACGGCGGCCCAATGGACGATGGCTAGCGGTGGCGGACGAGGGCGGGGCGGTGCGCGCCGCGGATCAATCAAGTCGGTGACGACGCAGATGCGTCCGGGCTATCTCCGGAAGAACGGCGTGCCGTACAGCGACCGAGCCGTCTTCACGGAGTACTGGGACCTGCACACGGAAGCCAACGGCGACCAGTATCTCGTTGACACGAACCTGGTTGAAGACCCTGTCTACCTGCAGACGCCATGGATCACGGCGCTGCACTTCAAGAAGGAGCCGGATGCCAGCAAGTGGGATCCGACTCCCTGCGATGCCAGGTTTTAACGGAGGAACTCAGGCGAGGCGTTTCAGATGAAGCGGATCCTTTTTCTTGCGTGTGCTGTGCTGGCATTCACCCGCCCGGCATCGGCGCAGATCGAGCTGTCCGGATCCTATGTGCCGCTGCTCTACGAGGACTACATCGAGCGAGGCCCAGGGTCGGACCTTGGCGACTTTACCGGCATGCCGATGACCGACGAGGGGCGTGCCAAGGCGCTGCTCTACACGTCAAACCTTCCATCGACGATCGAGCGCCAGTGCCTGGCACAGGCACCGTGGGTCGGCATGTACCGTCCGCTTGGCATCCGCATCTGGAGCGAAGTGGACAAAGACGACAAAGTCGTGGCGTGGAAAATCGAAGGTGACTACCTACGTGACACGCTGACGATCTGGATGGACGGTCGTTCCGAGCCCTCGCCCAACGCGTTGTCGACAGCCGCGGGCTTCAGCACGGGCAAATGGGAAGGCGATACGCTGACCGTGCGCACGACGCATGTGAAGACCACGTGGATTCGGCGCGGCAACGGCATTCCGGCCAGCGATCAGACCACCTACTGGGTGCACATCACGCGTCATGACGATCTGCTGACGGTCGTCACCATTCAGGACGATCCGTTTTATCTGAGTGAGCCACATGTCGTCAGCCGCGTGTGGCGCTTCGATCCTCGCGGTAACCAGGGCGGCCGCGCGATCTGCAATACCGCCAACGAAATCCCGAGGCTTGAAGACACCGGCATCGTTCCGCATTACCTGCCCGGGCAGAATCCGGAAGCGGATTTCATGATGCGGACCTACAACCTGCCGAAGGAAGCGGCGCTTGGCTACGCGGAATCGCTCTATCCGGAGTTCCGTCGCAAGCTGAAAGGCCTCTACACGCCGCCCGCGGCGTGCGGCCGTTACTGCTGCGGCTGGATCGAGCGCCAGGGATTACCGGGCGCCGCGCCAGGCCTGGCGTGCAACGACGGAGGCCTTGGCGAACTGCACCCGGTGGTCCGGAGTAAGTCGGAGGAAGGTAAGCCGGCGCCGAAAAAGTAGAGGCGGACCTTAAGGCCCGCCTCTACGATCACTGGAAGTTGCTAGTCCCCAGTCCCCAGTCCCCAGTCCCCAGTCCCCAGTCCCCGCCTACGGCATCCGCTCGAACGCCGCGACGTTGATGCTCGAGCCGATAATGTGACCGTCCATCGCCTTCCGAATGTCAGCCTCAGTCGCCCCTCCGGGGAGATCCAGCTTCGTATCCAGCGCAAACAGGTTGAACAGATAGTGCAACCGTCCGACGCCGACAGGCGCACACGGCGCGCGGTATCCCTGAATGTTGCGCTGCCCGGCGGCCTGATGGCTGCCGTCGGGTAGATCGCCGGGCTTGAGACCCTTCGCGATCGACGTGGCTGTCGCGGGAATGTTGTAGACCACCCAGAACATTTCCATGTTGATACCCTTGTTCGGGTGATTGTCGGGACCGTTGAGCGCAAGCACGAAGCTCTGGGTGCCAGCGGGCACGTTGGTCCACGAGAACGGCGGATTGATCGCGCTCGGGTTCTGGTTGTTGCCGCCGTTGGCGTAACAGGTGAACTCCAGCGGATAGGCGCCGCCGTCGGTGAATCCGCTGCTGGTCAGCTTGAGACGCGGCATCGGTGCCTCACCTCCGCGTCCGCCGCCGCCGCGTTCCTGAGCCGCGGCACCGCCGGCGACCACGAGCAGAACCACAACACTCACCAGAGATCTCATAAGCCTCTCCTTACTTTGTCGCGTCTCCCGCGTCGACGATGACGTTCTGCACCTCGCCGACGCCGTTACGGCGGCGATGCTCGGCAGCGTCGCGGTACTCCTGCGATTCGAAGCACTCGACGGCCCTCTCAAAGCTAGGGAATTCAATGACGACGTGGCGGTGAAAGTACTCCGGGCCTTCCATGATCTGGTAGCGGCCGCCGCGCGCGAGGATTTTCGCGCCGTACTTCTTGAAGATTTCCGGGAGCGGGTCCGTGTATTTCTTGTACTCGACAGGGTTGTTGATCTTCGCGTGAGCAATCCAGTAGGCCGGCATGAGGGGTGATTATAGTTCGTGGTTCGTGGTTGGTCGTCGGTGGTCCGTTCGTGGTTCCGGTTCTTCGTTCGGTAATAACATCGCGGCATGAAGGTTTCCCGACGCGACTTCGTGGCCGGCGTTGGCGGTGTGCTCGTGTTTCCGCGGGCCACGCGGGCGGCGGAATTCACCTTCAGCCAGTATCACAACCAGGTCGCTGAAAGTCCCCTCCACAGGCAGCTTGTCGCGATGTGGGACGACATCCGCCGGGAAACCGGCGGGCGCGTCGAGACGCGCGTCTACGCACAGAACAACAACATCGCCGGCAGCGACCCGCAGGCGCTTCGCATGCTCGTCGCCGGCGAGATCGCGTTCTTCACGCTCATGGGCGGCGTGCTGGATCGCGTGGTCCCGGCGACGGCGGTGCAGGACATGCCCTTCGCGTTCCGGTCGGCCGAACATGCGCACCACACGATGGACGGCCCGCTCGGCGCGTACCTCCGCGCCGAGATCGAAGCCCACGGGCTGCATGCCTTTCCGATCGGCGCATTCGACAACGGCATGCGGCAAATCTCGATCACCAAGCGTCCGATTGTCGTTCCCGCCGACCTCGCCGGCATCAGGATGCGAACACCCGACGCGCCGCTCATCGCCGACACGTTCCGTGCCTTCGGTGCCGAGCCGGTCACGGTCAATAGCGCCGACATCTACGCGGCGCTCAAGTCAGGGAAGGTGGACGCGCAAGAGAACCCGCTGGCGTTGATCGAGCTGTTCAAGCTGTACGAAGTCGTTCGCTACATCTCCGTCAGCAACCACATCTGGTCCGGATTCAACGAGCTCGCTCACCTGGGAACGTGGAAACGCCTCCCCGGAGAGATTCAAACCACCATCGAACGGAATGTCGCCAAACACGTGAAGCTGCAGCGTCAGCAGCAGGCCGCCCTCAACGCGGAGCTGCGAACGACGCTCCAACGTCAAGGGCCGGTCTTCAACGACGTCACGCAGCAGCCGTTCCGACGGATGCTCTTCGGTGTCTACGAGAATTGGAAAAAGCGGCTCGGCGTCCGCTGCTGGTCGCTGCTCGAAGCAGAAACGGGCCGCCTCGTCTGATGCCGTTATTTGGTCGCGGGACGACCGGTTGCCTGCGTCACAATCGGCTTCAATCCCACCGTCCACGACAACGGCAGTGTGACCTGGTCGTAGCAGAGACGATCATCACACGCCTGATACGTCAGCACGCCCCCGATCGTCATCGACGTCCGTCCGTTCAGCGCCGTCCGGGTTGACGCCTGGCCGTCGAGCACGATGTCCTGCGAAATCGTGAACGTGTTCTGATACGTCGGCACGCGCTCGTTGAGCGGCTTGAAGAAATAGATCTCGGACCGTGGATACACAGGCTTCAGGGTGCGAATGTATTGCGCAGGAAGGACCTTGAGGTCGATCACCTTGTAGTTCTTCGCGCCCGGCGCATACACATGCAGCCCCTTGTGCGGCATGATCTGCGCCACGACCGAGAAGCGATTGCCGGGAGCGATTGCCGCATCGGACGGATACGTCACGACGTCGAGATGCTGCGACCCGATACGCGTCCCCACGACTGTCGTGTTCGGCTCATTGAGCCGCACACGGATATTCGAGACCGTATTGCGCACCGTATACGAATCCTCGAAGAACCTCGCCTTCACGCGGCCAGTGCGATCGACGATGAAGGTGCCGGGAAAGGGAATGCCACGCTGGCGCTCGTTGGCGCCGTTGGCCGAGACATACAGCTTCACCGCCGCGATGATGGCCGGATCGTTGCCATTCGGTCCGAGCCCTTCTTCTGCGACGGTGTTGAGAATGCCGTAGCGCTTGATTGTTTCCGAGCCGACATCCGACAGCAGCGGGAACGTGATGCCGTGCTGCTTGCTGAACGACGCGAGAATCTCCTGCGAGTCGTAGCTGATGCCGACCAGTCCGAGACCGTCTTTCCGAAGGGTGTCGTACTGACTCTGCAGCTCCAGCAGCTGCGTCTTGCAGTAGGGGCACCAGTCGGCTGACCGGTAGAAGACGATCATCGCGCCTTTCGGCCCCATCACGGACTGCAGCGTCCGCGTCTTCCCCTGCTGATCGGCGAGGCTGAAGTCCGGAACCGTGGCACCGACCTGAGGGCCAAGCTTCGAGACGTTGATCCTACGCACGTCCTGAGCAGACGCGACAAGCGTCGCGACCGCGATCAGGGCAACGACCAATGCTGTTCGGCTCATGAACGTTTTCTCGGCGCGATCAATACTAACCCCCAAGGCTCGCCGGATCCCAGGATGGTCCCACGTTCCAGAGCCCTGCGAGCATATAGCCGACGTTCCGGGGAAGATTCCACCAGAGTCCCGCCCGCGACCCCGCGAGGCGGCGGACGATCGAGCCTGGCGAGTAGAAGCGGCGCGCCACCCATTCCGTCCCGGCCTCGAGCTCCAGCGGCGACATGAGAGCAGGCTCGAACACACAGTGTTTCTTTCCGTCGTATTTGGCCCAGTCCGTGGTGAGGATTCTCTTGTCCGCATGAAACCGATGGAAGGTTGGCGTGCCGGGCATGGGCACGACCATGCTCACCGTCGCGACGTCGACGCAGGCGTCGTCGAGGAACTCGGCGGTGCGGCGGAAGATTCGAGCGTCATCCTGATCGAACCCGAACATGACGCCGAGGTGGACGGCGATCCCGTGGCGGTGAAGGGTCGCGATGATGCGGCGGTAGTCGTCCACGCGATTGTGCGCCTTGTTGGTCGCGTCGAGGCTTTCCTGCGAGATCGACTCGAGGCCCAGGAACAGCGCCTTGCACCCGCTCCGCGCCGCGAGCTCGACGAGCTCCTCGTCACGTGCGGCGTTGGCTGTGCACTGGCTGGTCCACCATTTCTTCAGCGGAGCAAGTGCCTGGAAGAGCTCCTTCGCGTACCGCGGATTCGCGCCGATGTTGTCGTCCCAGAACACGACCGCCCGGGTCGGACTCGTCGCAATCTCGCGGACCACTTCGTCGATCGGCCGGTAGCGGGTCGTCCCGGGACCGTAGAGCAGCGGGATGGAGCAGTAGTCACAGCGATGCGGGCAGCCGCGCGTCGCGATGGTGACTGACTTCCCGTACCGGCGGCCCTTGATCAGGTCCCAGCGTGGGGCCGGCATGCCGGCCAGTGACGCGCGACGCGTCGAAACGTAGACCTGCTCGAGCCTGCCTCGACACGCGTCGTCGAGAACACGCGGCCACGTGTCCTCCGCTTCGCCGACGACCACGGCGTCGGCATGACGCGCGGCCTCGTCGGGGAGAGCGGTCGCGTGGACACCACCGATCACGACGCGGACCCCCCGTCGGCGAAACTCGCGAGCGAGGGTATACGCGTGAAGAGCGGACGGTGTCGCGGTCGTAATCGCCACGAGATCCGCCGGCAAGTCGAAGCGCACCGGCTCGACGACTTCGTCCGTGTGCGAGACCGCGTGCTCTGGTGGCGTGAGCGCCGCGATCAGCGGCATGGTGAGCTGCGGAAATTGAATCAGACGGCCACGACGGAGACGTCGGGACTCCGACGACTCCGCGGTGATCAGGTGAACACGCACACGTCAGGTGCTACGCGGACGGTCGGTGCGCCGAACCGTGCACCGCCCTCCGCGTAGAGTTGAAACTCACGTGATCGTTTTGTAACGAACCGTTCCGCAACCCCGAGGAGTCGCGAGCAAACCCGCCGGGTACATGAATTGCGCTTGGCATCAGCATGTCAAAGAGCGCAAAACGAATCCCGTCGCTCAGAGCCGGTGCGAAAAGGGTGTTTCGCAGACGGCAACGAGCGACCACCGCGCGTCGGGCAACTCGGACCGCTGCTCCACTAGGGACACCTTCGTTGACGCAGCCCGCGGCGGCAGTACCGCAAACGATATATCTGCAGATGGTCACCTTCGCCATGGTCATCATGTGCGTGGTTGCGATTGCACTTTCGCGCCGGCCGGTACCGCTCGCCGCCGCCGACGCCGAACACGTCGATCTGGACCGACTGCATCAGTCTGATCTCACACCGCTTCCGACCACGGTCGTGCCTGCAGCAGCGCCGACCGCATCAGCTGGCGCCGTTGCCGTCGGATCACCGGCCGCGCCGACTGCAAAGGCGGCTGTGCTGAAATCCGAGAAGACTCGAATCGCGGAAGCTCCTTCGCCGACGGCCGCTGTGGCAGCCATCGACGAGGCACTCGACATCGAGCCCTTCTCGACGAGCGTCGCCGCAGCCGAGCCAATCAGTGCCGAGCCGCCGTTTGTGTCGCCGGATCCTGGTGCTCCGGGGAGCGTCACGGTGACCGGATGCCTCGAAGCCAACGGCAACAACGGATTTCGTTTGACCGACACCGAAGGGACCGACGCACCCAAGTCTCGCAGCTGGCGCTCCGGGTTTCTGCGGAAGCGCTCGAGCTCGGTGGCTCTCGTCGCGCCTCCGGACCCGTACACACTAAAAACGCAAGTGGGAAACCGCATCGCCGCATCCGGACAGATGACGAGCCGCGAGCTCCGCGTCACGTCCGTACAGGTGATTGGCGCGCGGTGCAATTAGCCTGAATCTCGCGTCGGTGAGGTCCGGGTTGACCCGGACCTCATCGCGTTCGCGTCGAGATCACCGGCAATGCGAATGTGATGATCTCGTCGTTGGTCACTTCTCCTCCCGTGAGCCCACCGCCCGTGCTCACCACCGCGACGTACTGCCGTCCGTCGGCGCCCATGTAGGTGATGGGCGTCGTCTCAATCGACGAAGGGAGCTTGATCTCCCACAGTTTGGTGCCGGTCGCAGTGGCAAACGCGCGGAATCTGTAGTCGTCCGTACCACCGACAAACGTCAGCCCGCTCGCAGTGAGGATCACGCCGCCAGTGCTGGGGCGTCCCGTGTCCTGCATCCCAGTCGGAAGCATGTCGGAGACTCCAAGCGTCTTGCGGTACGCGATATCGCCTGTATCCATCTTGACGGCGACGAGCTCGCCCCACGGCGTCGGGCCGCACGGCAGATGCCGATCCGAATCGCCGAAGCGCCGAAGTCCTGCAAGTGTTCCCTCATTGATCCAGCTGCCATCGGGCCTTCGCACCAGGCGCATCGGCTGAAAGAGATTGGTCGTGTTCGACACAAACAGATTCAGCTTTGGGTCGTACGCGGGTCCCCAGAAATTGATGCCGCCCTGCGGTCCGGGAGGCGAAACGCTGTACCGGTCAGGGGCAATCGGCATATACGGCCCGCCAAGCTTCATGTTGTTGTCGTCAACCATGCGCTCGCAGTACGACTGGTGCTGGGGCTCGCCTTTGTACAGGTTGTCCCGTGAGATCGTCAGCTGCGTCAACGGCTCCGGCTTCACCGGAAACGGCTGCGTGGGCGACGCCTGCTCACCAGGGACGTCACTCTTGGGCACCGGGCGCTCGACGATGTCGAAGATCGGCTTGCCCGTGACGCGGTGGAGAGTGAATAGCAGGGCGCTCTTGTTCACGACCAGGAGCGCGGGAATCGTCTCGCCCCCTCGCTTCACGTCCACGACGAGCGGCGCCGACTGCGTGTCGTAGTCCCAGATGTCGTGATGCACGAGCTGAAAGTGCCAGAGGTACTTGCCCGTGTTCGCATCGACCGCGACGATGGATGAAGAGAACAGATTGTTGCCCGGACGATCGGTGCCGACGCGATCGTTATTCGGCGCGCCGAGTGGCATGTAGAGAATGCCTCTCTGCGCGTCGAGCGACATGTAGCCCCACACGTTGACGCCGGATCGATTCTTCGCGCTTTCACCACCCCAGGTGTCGTATCCAAATTCACCCGGACGCGGCACCGTGTGGAACGTCCACACCAGTCTGCCCGTCGTCGCATCCCAGGCTCGCGTATCCCCCGCGGGACCTGAGCCCCCGTTGGAACCGCCAGGCCCTTCACCGGTACCTGCACCGGTGATGATCAGATTCTTGTAGATCGTTGGCGACGAGAGCAGCGAATAGGGCACGTTCATGCCCGTCAGCATCACCTCCGGCGTCTTGAGGTTGACGATGCCGTTGTCGCCGAACCAGGTGTTCAGCGTCCCGTCGGATGCCTTGATCGAGTACAGACGGCCCGCATTCGATCCGAACACGATCGATGCGGGACGCCCGCCGCCACCAGGCCAGTAGGCAACGCCGCGCTTGGCCGGGATGTCCTCGTTCGGAAGCTGGTATCGCCATTTCTCGGCGCCGGAAGTGGCGTCGAACGCAATCACCGCACCGTACGGCGATCCGACATACATCGTGTTGCCGATGACGATGGGAATCGCCTCGTCTTCGCGCAGCCTGCCAGAGTAGCCGGCAGGCTTCAGATGGATGCTCCAGGCCCGCTGAAGCGTGCTGACATTGGCCGGCGTGATCTGCGTCAGCGGGCTGTACCGGTTGGCGCTCTGGTCGTAGTTAGAGCTCGACCACCCGGTCTTCTCCGGGGTTCCCTGCGCGATGGCGACCGTGGAGAGCGCCGCCGCAATCGCTGCGGATGTGATCAGCCTCGAAGTGAATGGTGCCATCGTGATTACTCCTTGCTAGCGGGGCGGCAGGACCGGTTACGCGGCAGGGCACCAGATGTAAACCACGAAGGCCGCAATCGTTTCGCGACCTTCGTGATTCGTGTCCGTGATCAGAAGCCCACGCGGAACCCGAACTGCATCGTCCGGAACTGTCCCGAGACTGGCTGCTTGTACTGCAGCGTGGTGCTTTCCTGTGTGCCGAGCGTGTAGTTCTCCATGTTGAACAGGTTGAACGACTCGGCAATCAGGTCAATCTGCACGCGATTGGGCAGTGTGAATCGCTGCTGGAATCGCATGTTCGTCCGATTCTGCACCGGCTGGATAAAGCTGTTGCGCGGGACGATCGTGCCGTCCGGACGCAACCGTCCTTCACCACCGGGCCCGTAGCCGCGCAGGTCGCCGCCGTAGTTGGTGGACGAACGGTTGCCCGCGCCGAAGTAGTGGTAGCCGCTCAACTGGAAGCCCTTCCAGACTTCCCAGATGCCGTTGGCGACGAGGCGATGGCGCTGGTCCTGCGCGTCGAAGGTCCACGGGCCGGAGAGATCGTCGGCGAGCTTGAACGGGACGATGATCGCTTCCTGACCCGGAACCGCCATCAACGGGTTGCCGACGCCGGTCCACAGACCTGACAGCGAGTAGTTGATGGCGCCCTGCCAGTTGTGGCTCATGCGCTTGGTGAAACTCATATTGAGCGAGTGAAGCGCGCTCTTGCCCATGTAGTAGTTCTGTCCGATCGTGCCGTCGCCGGGGAACGGCCGGTTCGTGCGCACGTTGAAGGGCAGGTTCAGGCCGGTGTTCGGATCGAACGCCAGGTTGATGTTCGCCTGATTGTTCTTCTCGTGGCGGCCGCGGTTGTAGAGGTAATCAACGGTGTACGCCATTTCGGTACCCAACTGATGCGCGACGCCGAGCGAGTACTGATCCGTGTACTGCGTGTGCTGGTACTGTCTGGGCGGTCCGAGTTCCTGCGTCGCACGCTGCAGGCATCCAGCTGCGTTGTTGTTGTACGCGCAGAAGCGCGCCAGCGCCTGCTCGTAGGTCGGCATGGGCCCATTGAACGGGTTGGTTCCGAAATCGGGACGCCCATCATTCGGGATATCGAGCTGTACGATCGACCGATACTCGAGCGCGTAGAGATCCTGGGACGTAATGTTTTCCGCGTAGTAGCGTCCGCCGCCGGCGCGAATGGCGGTCTTGTCGTTCAACGCGTACGCAACACCCATCCGCGGTGCGTAGTTGTTCTTCTCGTTAGGCCGGCCGGACTGCATGAACGGCAGCACTTCGCCGTCGTTGGCGAAGGCGTTGGTCTGAATGTCCCAGCGCAGGCCGAGGTTGAGGGTCCACTTGTCCGAGAGCCGCCAGTCATCCTGCACCCACCAGCCGGCAAGGTTCTGCCGATCCGGCGTACGGCGTCCCTTATGGATGCCGATATTGAAGTTCGTCACCCAGGGGTTGATGGCGTTGAAATTCCAGGTGTCGGCACTGAACGGATCGGGGAACCAGTCTTGGTACTGGGCAGGCGTCGGAGCGGTCGGCAGCCCCGCAGGGCGGCCCGTGGCGGTGTACGTGCTGCGGCAGCGTGTGCAGTTTGCGCTCATCTCGGTGTGATAGATGAACTCGCCGCCGGTGCGCAGATCGTGGTGCCCGCGCGCGTCATACGAGAGCGAGAAGTCGTCGCGCAGCCAGTAGCGATCCTGGCCGCGATGACGCGGATAGCCCTGGTTGCCGCCGAAGGAGAAGCCGGTGAAATTGATGACCGGTCCGCATTCCTGCACCGGTCCATACGGGCCGTGGTCCTTGTACCAAGCGTTGTTCCACTTGGTCCAGCAGGTGTTGCGGTACTGATAGCCGCTGTAGCCCGCCTTCGCCTCGTTCACCATGCGGTTGTTCAGGACACGTGTCAGCTGGAAGTTCAATGTGTTACCCGTCTCGCGCGTCGTTGCGGAGTTTGACGGGTAATTGCTTCCGCCCGTCAACCCGTCGTCCCAGTTTCTCCACAGGTCGCCCTTCGCCATGAAGCGCATCTGCGACGAGACCTGGTAATCGAACCTGATGCCGCCCTGCTTGGTGGTGAGCAACCCGTCTTTCGAGACGTTGAACTTCGGGTAGGGGGTGGTCCAGACGCCCGTGCTCGGGTTGTGGTCGTAGGCCTGATACACGAAGAAGTGCAGTTTGTCCTTGACGATTGGACCGCCGAACGAGCTGGAAATCTGCTGATCCTTGAACGGAACGACCTTCCCGGCCAGCGGGTCCTCGGCGTAACCGATGTCGCTGTCGCGGAAGTTGCCGCGCACCGAGCCGGAGTACCGGTTGGTTCCGGACTTGGTGATGACGTTCACCTGTACACCGAGCGAGCGCCCCTGCGTCGCATCGAAACGGTTCGAGATGAACTGCAGCTCGGAGATCACTTCCTGGCTCATGAGCGGCTGCCGTCCGCCGCCCAGCTCGTTGCTCACCTGCTGGCCGTCGACGTTGGTCTGGAAGAACTGCTGGTCGCCGCCGCCGCCGCGCATCGGGATCGGCGCGTTCTGATTGACGGACGTCGTGCGGCTGCCTGGCGCGACCAGCAGCAGCGCCATCCAATTTTGTCCCTCGGCGGGAAGCTCGGAGAACTGCTTCGGATCGATGTTGCCACTCGGGCTGGTCTGCGTCACGTTGACGAGCGGCGCTTCGGCCGTCACGGTGACGTTCTCCTGCAGCGTCGCCGGTTGCATCTGGACCGGGATGTTCGCGGTCTGTCCCGCGAGCAGCGTCGCCTGCGCACGAACGGACTGGAAACCCTGGAGCTCGATCAGAATCTGATACGCGCCGACGCGTGCCTGCATGCGGAAGACGCCACGTTCGTCGGTGATGCTCGTAAAGGTATTGCCGGTCGCCTCATGGACGGCCGTCACGGTAACGCCGGGGAGTACGCCGCCGGAGGAGTCGGTCACCACTCCGGTAATGACGGCTTCGGTTTGGGCATGAGCGAGCGCCGGGAAGAGCCAGATCGACACGAGCAGCGTGCCGATCCATACGATCCGCTTCATTAAGCCTCCTGTAGGGTGGCCGAAACTAGCGTACGGCCGGGGTGGCGTCAACCGCCCGATCGGCTTATTGACGCAGGTACCAGGCGACGACGTCGAAGCCGGCGTCGGTGTACGCAGTCTTGGTTTCGCCGATCTGGTGAAAAGGGCTCGCCGGCAGCCCGGAGAGCGGGTTGTTCGTCAGGAGTAGTCCCCCAGAGTGCAACATCCGGGCGATGTTCGCCACCGCCAGCGACTGCTCGAACACGTCGTAGTAGCTCAGGATGTTGGTCGCAATCACAAGATCGAAGCGCTCGCCCTCGGGGAGCGGATCCGGACGCTGCAGGATGACGTTCAGATCGCGCGGCGTGATCGCCTGCACGACGTCCGGCCGTACGCGCACGGCGCGCACAACGACGCGGCCGGCTGCCGGCGGCGCTGCAGCCGGGGCCGCCAGTTCGCCGACCGATTCACCAAACCGAGTCCAGTAACTCACCAGATCGCGCTGCCACCGTTCGGTCGGATCGCGCGGCAACTGGATGGTGTATCCAGTCCCCCGGCCCGCTCGCTGCCGCGCGGCCGCGATGTGATCATTCACGCGCGGATTCAAATCGTAGGTGGTCATCTGGGGCCCATCGGAGGCGGCAAGCTTCCGGGCCCGCAGTGAGTCGATGACGGCAAACGGCTGAATCGTCTGCAGCGGATAGAAGTCGTAGCCTTCCTGCTTGTCGGCGAAGTCGAGTCCGGGGCCCACCACCGCCACGCGGCGCACCGTGCCCGGGCGCAGCACGCCGATCGCCGCGATGTCCTTCAACGCCGCATCGATCGCGAACGCGGCATAGATCGACGTGTCCGACGAGAGGCCTCGATTGCGGAGCGTGCCGGCACCCGGAGAGCTGTTGCGGAAATACGTGGGGTAATCGGCCACCATTCGTCTGAGTGCGTCGCGGAGCACCCGTTCCGCGTCTTGCCTGCCCGCGGCGGTCGTGACATCGATGCCGTGCCGCTCGAGGACACGCCGCGCAAACTGCAGGCGTTCGTTGGTACCTGGCGCCGCGACGCGGGTCACGAGGTCGCGAATTCGACCCTGAACGATCGGATCGGCGGCAACGATCTCAGGCGCGCGCTGTGCGGGCGCCGCCGCAAACGAGTAACGGGGCTGGGTCGTAAAGCTGACTCCGAACAGCAGAAATGTGATGACCGAATCCTCGTCGCCCGCCGCGAGCCGCGCCCGGATCTCAGCGTCCCGGTTCGAGACCCACTCCGGCCACATCGTCTCGCGCTCGGCTGGAGACAGCGTCCGCAGCTCCGCGGGGATCAGATCCGCTTGAATCGTATCGAGGATCAGCGTGGCGTCGGCGTATGAAATGTGCGCGCGTCCTGAGCCAGTCTGCGCCGCAATTGAAATTAGCGCGGCCGGAACAAGGACGAGTGCCACCAGAGGGAAGCGTGGAACGCGCATCTTTCGCGATACCTCGCCATAATAGCCAAATGCCGATGACACGCAGGTCGTTCGTCGCCGCGGCCGCTGGATCGCTGACGGTCTTTACGCGGTCCGCGTGGTCACAGGAACGAGACGTCGAATTCGCGTTCCGGCAGTACCACAACCAGACGCCGGCGAGCTCGCTGCACAAGCGGCTCGTGGACTTGTGGGACGCAGTCTACAAGGAAAGCGGCCAGCGCCTCGTCTGTAAGGTGTTTGCGCAAAACAACAACATCGCGGGAAGCGACCCCGCCGCGCTCAAGGCGCTCGTCGCAGGCGAGATTCAGTTCTTCACGCTGATGGGAGGAATTCTCGGTACGCTGGTGCCGGCCGCCGAAGTGCAGCAGGTGCCGTACGCGTTTCGATCCGCGGCGGACGCACATCGAGCGATGGATGGACCGCTCGGCGCGTATCTGATCGAGGAGATGGCCGCCAAGGGCATTCACGGTTTCCGGACCGGCGCGTTTGACAACGGCATGCGCGAAATCACCGCGCACAAGAAGATCACCACGCCCGCCGATCTCGCCGGGCTGAAGATGCGCGTTCCGGCAGGCCAGCTCGTCGCCGACACGTTCAAGACGTTCGGGTGCGAGCCGGTGATCATCAACAGCGACAGCATCTACGCGGCGCTGAAGGACGGCCGGGCGGATGCGCAGGAAAACCCGTTGACGCTGGCCGATCAGTTCAAGCTGTACGAAGTCGTGAGGTATGTAGCAATGACCGACCACATGTGGTCAGGCTTCAACCTGCTCGCACACCGTCCGACATGGCAGCGCATCCCCGCGGATCTGCAGGGGGTCATCGATCGCAACGTCGCCAAGTACGTGAAGCGGCAGCGGCAGGATCAGATTGCCGCGAACATGCGGCTCCGCACGGAGCTGGCCGCCCGCGGCCTCGAATTCAACACGCCGGATCCCGCGCCATTCAAGAAACCACTGTCAGGCGTCTACGCGACCTGGAGAGAGAAGCTCGGCTCGCGCTGCTGGCAACTGCTCGAAGATAGCGTCGGCAAGATACAAGTGTAGGACTCTCGGTCATTGCCGCAGCCGTTCATCGAGTGCAGCGATCATCCGTTTGTTCGCCACGATGCGATAGCTGCGATCGAGCAGGCGCGCGACAAGGCGCCAATCGACTGGACCATCGACCCACATGCTCGCCCACCGGCCTTGACCGTACGGCGTCGCGAAAAAGTTCTTGTCGCGCAACAGCCGATCGATGTCGGTTGCCTCGAATCGGACTGCGATCGATGGTCGGCCTTTGACGATCTCGAACGCCGAAAACATGCGTTTGCCGGCGCGGACATTGGGATGTCCCCACGACGAGGTCTCGCTCGTCTCCGGAAAGGCGAGGCAGAGCGCACGAAGTCTGCCGACGATCGGACGCGACCACTCTGCCTCATCCATTGGCGAACGTCTCGAACGATCCGAACGATCCGAACGAAATTAGACGTGGTGATGTCTGTTGGACGAGCTCCGTTCGCCGTGTTCCAGCGGTTCCTCCGCTTCGTCGATCCAGTACCCGATAGCCCCGACGAGCACAATCGCGACGAGCACAATCGCAGCAACAATCAGCGTCAGCGTCATGCGGTCCTCACCCCGGGATCAAAACGCGTTGCCGATGAACGGCAACATCCGCCCGAAATACATGACGCCGATGGACAGAACCAGCGCCGACGCCCCGAGAAGCTTGCCCGACAGCGGCGCCTCCGCCGACGCCGGCAGCGCCCACGCCTCGTCGTAGACCGTGAGCACCAGGTAGTTCACCCCCGCCAAGATCAGGAGAATCACCTTGTAATGAAACGCCACGTTCTGCGTGTACTGCTCCGAGGCGGCGATGAAGAAGAACATTCCGGTGATGAAGTTGATCCCGAAGCCCATGAGTCCGAACGGCAGCAGCCGGTGGACCGATGCAAATGACATCCCGCGAAGCCAGCCGACGAGCCGGAGGTTCACGATCAACAGCACGCCGAACATCAGCGACATGCCGAGAAAGTGCAACGTCTCGCAGGTCGGCCAGACAAACGGATGCTGCAGCACGAAATCCTTGATCGCTGCGGCCGAAATCAAGGGCGTGCCGGAAGACTGGCCGAACAATCCGGCGTACTGTCCGCCGGCGATTTCCGGATGCCGGATGTCTCCGCCAATATTGGCGGCGCGTGCTACCGACGCGACGGTCATCACCGACAGCACCAGCACGGTATAGGTCAGCCCCGTCGTCGGCCATCCGATGCGACGCATCCGCCACAGGAGAAGCCACGCGACAAAGCCGGTGATCTCCATCATGATGAACGACGCCAGCGCGGCATCGTTGTGAGCAATGATCGCCTCCGCCGAGACACCCGTCTGCCCTTTTAGCGTTTCGGCGGCTGCCTGCCCGCTGACATACACCGGCATCGTTGCCAGCGCGATGAGGAACAGCACTTCGAGACTGACCTTCTTCAGGTGATCGTTTTTCCGGAGGAAGGAAAGCAGCAGAAGGCCGAGGCCGAGAATCATCCCGATCGTCGGGAAGTGATTGATCAGCAGATGAACGTGCGCGAGGTCCGCTGGATTGGCAAGTTCCGGCATATCAACCTACGTAGGCGAGAAGCCGGCCCGCTGTGACCGCCGCGCTCCAGACCAGGAGAGAGGTGAATGCAAGGCGCTTGGCCGCGCCGCTGATGACCAATGGCTCTTTCGTCCCGTCGAACACGCGGCGGCGCAACAGGATGATCGTCGCGATGCCCGATGCCACCAGCGTCAACTTGATCAGGAACAAGGGCTGCGTCCCGCGCTTACTGGCATCGGCGATGAACAGCATCGTTCCGGTCAGGAGGTTGAGCCAGAACGCGCCCCACATGACGCGAAACAGCCGCTCCAGCGATGAAAGAGGAATGCCGCGCCCGAAGCCAAGTAGACGCAGATCAATCATGAGTGCCGAGCCCACGAGCACCATCATGCCGAAAGTGTGGAGCGTAAGGACGGTGGGATAGGCCCAGATCGAATTAGAACTGAGAAGCCACGTCGAAAACGCGCTCTGATCGAGAGACGCCAGCATAGGTACCCTTCGCTTTCCGGTTTTAAGCCGCGCGAAAGGTAGCCCAGCGCGCGAGTAACGTCAAGCGTAAGCGGGCAGCGAACTGCCCGCTTCCTGTTGTGGTGTTGTGGCGTTACTGCGTGGGTGGCGTAGGCGCTGCGCCGCGTCCGCCCTCGGCGCCGCCACGTCCGCCCTCAGGTTCCTTCTTCTCCTCGCCGCCGATCTCGACGAAGTCCTTGGGTCCCGCCGGACGGCCGCCCCGCGTCGCCCAGTGAATCGATCCTTTGAGGTGGTCGTGCTCGGCGACCGCCCTCGACAGCGTGATCGAGTACGCCTGCTTCTCGTTGGGCAGAATCTTCGCCACCTGCCACTCGGCGACGTTGCCCTTCGTCTTCCGATCAGCGTGCACACCCTTGTAGCCCGTGCCGGTCGCCGTCACGACCTTCGTTCCCGCAGGCACCTCAATCTGAATCGTTGCGTTGTCTGCCTGCACACCTTTATTGGACACGTCGATCTTGTACGTGAAGCCGTTGGGCGCCTGCTCGGCGGCGCTGATGTTGGTCGTAATCGGAATCTCCAGGCCGAGGCTGACGGCCCAATCGTACATTTGCTTCAGCTGATCTTCCTGCAGCCGCGTGCGCGAGTAGTCGCCCATGCGGACGGCGCGGCAGTACGGATTGCCGGGACCAACCGCTTCGCAGTGCTCCGGCATCGCCTTCGTGTGGTCGTAGATCATGTGCTTGAACCATTCGAAGTCGCCGTTCGCTTCGGCGATGCCGCGGCGCGGGGTATCGAGAATCGGTGTGTGGCACTGGCCACAACCAATCGTCGCAAGCGCAATGACCTGCCCCTTTGGAGCGTTGGCAGGCACTGGGAAGCGCCATGGCCCGGGCTCCGCCACGCCGGGAAGGCTGGTCACATATGCATACAGGTCCGCAAGCTGCTTCTCGTTGAACTGTGGAAACGAGGGCATGACGCCCCACGGCTTCATCACCGCGTGGTTGAACTGCGGAAAGGTGAGCTTGCGCCCGGCGAGATCGGGACCATAGCCGCCTTCGCCCTTGAGGCCATGGCAGTTCTTGCAAGACGTGGTGTTGCCGTCCCACAGTGCCTTGCCGGCGACAGCGTCTCCGGGGGCGGACTGGGCCGCGGCCACGGCTGCAAACGCGGGGATCACCAGGAGTGCGAGCAACAGTCTCTTCATGTGTCCCATTCCTTTACGTTTAGAAATGCTCAAAGCTAGATGCCCAACGCCCAAGGCTTAATCAGTGCGCAATGTTCAATGGTCAATGCTCAAGAATGTTCAATAATCACTAAGAGTCCAATGCTCAAGCAGCCGGACGCGGCGCTGGCGCGGGGCGCGCGAACCGGGCGGCGTCAACCGCGGCGTTGGGCTGGACGTCGGTCAGCTCCACCGTCATCTGCATGAACGTCTGGCTGACGACGCGCTTGAACGGCACCTTCACGCCCGCGACGTCGCGGAAATCCGAATAGTCAATCTGCGTCGGCACGAAGCCAACCGGCGTCAGCGTCCACCTCACGGCGCGGACCAGCAGTCCGGACGGCGCGAAGTACAAGTTCGCGATCGGCTGCCGGTCGTCGTCGATCCCCTGCACCACCGTCACTTCCTCGTCGTTGAGCACCGCCCGGCCGACGCGCCAATGCGGATACGCCTTCGGGATGCCGGCGGGAAACGCCACGAGCGCTTCGAGCCTGGCGCGGTCCAGATTGCCTGCCGTCAGCGTGACGAGCGGAATTGCGGTATCGGGGCCCGCCATCCATCCATTTGTGCCATTGAACACGCGGACGCTGTTGCCCGCCGTCATCTGGACGATCGTCGTGTACAGATTCGGCGCCTTCGCGAAGATGTCGACCGGAACCTTCTCGAAGAGAGTATCGAACCCCGCGTAGGTTCCCTTGGCGGCGAAACTCGTCAGCTTCGCCAGGTTGTTCCCGCCAACGGCTTGCAGGTACTTCTCGAAAATCTTGTCTGCCGACAGCGTCGTGTCGGTCGTGAAATCGCGGGCGTTCGGGTCCTCCTCGGGCGTGCTGTATTGCAGCGCGATGTTCGGATCGCTGCGCGGACTCTGATTGCCGTGATGGCAGGTGAAGCAGGTGACGCGTGGCGCGCCGCCGAAGAAGTTCTTGTTGATCGTCTGCATCATGCCGATCATCTGGCGCGCCCGCTGCATGCGCGGCGTCACGTCGGCGAACTTCGCGCGATCGAGCGCCGCCTGCGGCACGTGGCAGAACGTGCAGTCGTTGCCCATCGCGTTGGCGAACATCCCCATCGCGTCGAAGAACGTGTCCACTGGAATGTCGCGGAGGACCGTGACGCTCTTGAACACGTCCTGCGTGACGAGTGGACGATCGCCCGCCGCGCCTGGTGTCTGAGCACTTAGCGCGGACGCGGTGACGAGGCAGGTGATCGCGGCCGCCGCCGCTCCAGAGAATCTGCTGCTCATTTACCGAAGAATGGATTCTGGTGTCCGCCAGCCGGCCCGTACTGGTTGTTCTCCTGGCAGATGTTTTCCAGGATTTCGTCGTTTGGACCCTGCAGACGTGCTGTGAACGTCACGGTGAACGGCTTCGAGTAATACATCGGATCTTCGATGGTCACCGCGTTGACCAGTGTCCCCATGTTCGGCCGCGTCCACCGCTCGACGATGTGGAGCTGCTCGCTGTGAGGCGTGCCGTTGCGGTCGAACCAGAACTTGTCGTTGAAGCCGACCGTGTCGATCACCAGCGTGTCCTTGTTCTCCCAGCGGCCGATGGAGTGTCCGAACCACGTGGGATCCAGTTCCGCTGGATGCTTGCGGCCGTCCATGAAAATCTGACGAAACGAGTGGATGTTCCCTTCGTGCAGGATGTAGAGGTGCGCAGTCGCCGTGCTGCCAGTCATGTCCTGCACGAACTTGAATGGATACGGTGTGCTGCGGGGAACGCCCATCGGCATGCACCAGAGATGCGGATCGTCGCTCTCATGCTGCGCACGATATTCCATCAGCTTCACCGCTGCCGGCAGCAGCGGCAGCTTTTCGCCTTTGGGCAGTCCGGCGGCGATGTCCTCAACTGGCCCGCCGCCAACCCACAGGCCGTTCAGGCTGATGGTCCCGTCAGCCAGTCGCGGAGTCGGCTCCTTGCTGCGGTCGGGTGCCCGCCTCCCGCCCCCACCCAGAGCGCCGACGGCTCCGAGGGGATTATTGCCCCGGCCGCCACGCCCTTCCTGTGCAAGCAGACAAAGCGGCAGGGCCAAGCAGAAAATCCCAAAACCCAAAACCCACGTCCCAAACCCCGGTGTTTGGATTTGGGATTTGGGATTTGGGATTTGGGATTTACGAAGGAGCCGTCGCATTACGCCCTCCTGTTCGTTCCCTGCCGTTGTTCGCTACTTGCCAAACGGATTTTCGTGGCCGCCGGCCGTGCCGTACTGGTTGTTCTCCTGGCAGATATATTCCATCAGCTCATCGCCAGGAGCCTGCAGCCGCGCGTTGAACGTCACCGTGAACGGCTTCGAGTAATACGTCGGGTCTTCGATCGTCACGGTATTCACCAGCGTTCCCATGTTCGTCCGCGTCCAGCGCTCGATGGTGTGGAGCTTCTCGCTGTGCGGCGTCCCTTTGCGGTCGAACCAGAACTTGTCGTTGAACCCGACTGTGTCGATGACGAGCGTGTCCTTGCCTTCCCAGTGACCGATCGAATGGCCGAACCACGTCGGATCGAGTTCCGCTGGATGCTTCCTGCCATCCATGAAGATCTGGCGATACGAGTGGATGTTCCCCTCGTGAATGATGTAGAGGTGCGATGGCGCGGTGTTGCCGCTGATGTCCTGCACGAACTTGAACGGATACGGCGTCGACCGCGGCACGCCCATCGGCATGCACCAGAGATGCGGGTCGTCGGTCTCGCGCTGCGCGCGGTCCGCCAAGACCTTCACGGCGGCCGGCAGCAGCGGCAGCTTTTCGCCCTTCGGCAGCCCCTGCGCGATGTCGTTCACGGGCCCGCCCCCGACCCAGACGCCATCGAAGCTCACGGTGCCGTCCGGCAGTCTCGGCGCCGGCTCGGTGCGCACTGGAGGCCGCTTCACCTCCTGGCCAAGTGCGCCGATGGTCCCCAACGAGCCGCGCCCCTCTTGTGCGTGAAGGTAAATCCCAAATCCCAAAACCCAAATCCCAAAACCCAAAATGCCAACCACAATCCCCAACCCTTTGATTTGGGCTTTGGGATTTGGGATCTGGGATTTCCCAAACAGCTGTCGCACGATGCCCTCCTGAGCGTTACTGCTGCGGATTTTCCGGCCGGCCGTCGTCGGACGCGCCGCCAAACAGCGATCGACCGTCAGCAGTAACCACGGAGCGCGCATCTCCGCGATACTGCGCCACTTTCGCGGCGTAGCCTTTCACCGTCACCGTGTCGCCCACTTTCAGCGTCCGGCTCGTCCAGCCATTGCGGGCCAGCGCGCTCGGACTCGCCAGCTCCATGTTCCACGTCACCGCTTTCCCGTTTTCGTTGGTGTCGACATAGAACCGGGCGTGCGGATTGGTCCACTCGACCTTGGAGACGGTTCCCTTGATCTCGAACGTCTTCGTCCCGTCGTACTCCGTGCTGAATGAGTGGTGGGCGTAGGCGGCGCCGGCACCGACCAGGCTGAAGAGTGCGACGAACATGGCGAATTTCGTTCTCATTCCGATACCTCCGGATAGTCGCCGTAATGAAGCGGGCGGCACATTGTCGTTCCTTAATCAGAGCCGGTCAAGAATGCGCCGCTACCGTTAGGGGCCGACCTTAAGGTCGGCCCCTACACCGGCGCTAGAACCCGTACTTCAATCCGAACTGCAGAATACGCGGCGTCGTTCCGGTCTGAAGTGCCGTAATCCGGCCGAAGTTTCCGAGGTTCAGGTTCGTGTTCGGATTGCCCAGATTGACGTGGTTCAGCAGGTTGAACGACTCGAGCCGCAGCTCGATGGTCTGGACCTGCGTCAGACGGATGTTCCTGGACAGCGCCATATCAATCGTCCATCGTGCCGGCCCTTTGATGGCATTGATCGGCAGGTTCCCGAATGTGCCGGGTGCCGGCTGCGCGAACGCTGCCCTGTTCAAGTAGGCCAGCACGGTCTTCGCGCCGTAGACATCGTCGGACACTTTGTTCGGACGCTGGTTATTGAGTCCGTTGCCGGAGTTGTCCTGTCCGGTCGTGATGTTCAGCCATGCGCCGGATGCCCCGTTGAAGATGCCTGACAGCCGCCAGTCGGACGCGATGATGCGTGCGGTCCGGCCGCCGAACTGCGGCGTCACGTAGCCGACGGTGATGATGCCGATATGCGTCCGATCCTGTGTGCAGTGGCCGTAGTCGAACGACGGATCGTCAGGCTTCACGTAGCCGGTGCTCAGCTGCGGGAACGTGCCCGTCGCCGTGTTGCCGACGCACCGTGAGAGCGTGTAGTTCGCGTTCATGCTGAGGCCATTGGCCTCGCGCCGGCGAATCGACAGCTTCATGCCGCGATAGTTCTGCACCCCGATGTCGGTATGGAGATCGAGCACGCCGATCAACGGGTCGTGCAGGATGCGGCGCTGATCGAGTGTGGCCGGTACGGTGCAGTTTGCGACCAACACGCCGTTCAACGTGCACGGTCCGTTGCCGAGGAACTCGCCCGGGTTGAGCGCCACCTGGCCCCAGATGCGATCCGTGTGACTGCCAAGATAGCTCGCGGCAACGCCCCAAATCGATCCGAACTGCTTCTCGACCGTCGCGTTCCACGACTGCGCACGCGGCGAGTTGATGCGTGGATCGACGACGCCATAGGACCCGTAGTTGACGAAACGCGTGTCTGCATTGGTGACGATCGGATGAGGATCGCCTCCGTAGGTTCTGTACGGGTCGTCGAAGAGTCCGGGGGGATCCTGCAAGAGCGATCGATTCCCAAACGGCGGCGCCGACGCGTTGATGTTGTGATAGTCCGCGCTCGGAAAGTCGTACGAGATCCCATACGAGGTCCGGACAGCGAGGCTGCCATCGCCGCGCACATCCCACGCAAGGCCGATGCGCGGCGACAGGTTCCACCACTGCGGGTCGACGCCGGTCTTCCCTTCCGGAAATCCCGGATCTCCCGGCCACAGCAAGCCGGCCGGTGCATTCTTGTAGACCGTGCTCTTCACGCCCTTCCGCCAGTTATCCATGTTGAAAATCGAGAGCGCGCCGTTCTCCACGTTCTGGCCGAAGTACGGCTCCCAGCGCAAGCCGCCATTAATCGTCACGCGCGACGACGCGCGCCAGGTGTCCTGCGCATACAGGCCGATGTATCGCTGATCCACTGGAATGATCGCGGGGCCGCCGTGCTCGAGCGTCGTCACGCGGCCGATCAGGAGATCGGCGAGGCTCGCGCCGGTAATCTGGCCGCTCACTGTCCAGTTGCCGCCCGACCGCGCATGCGATTCGCCGGCGTACTTCCAGTACGCGATATCCGCACCGAACGAGAGCTGATGCGCACCCCTGAGGGTGGAATAGTCGTCGTTCACCTGGTACGTGTTGGTCGAAAAAATCCCCTTCGTCGCAGTCCCCGCGGAGATCGCGAAGGCGTTGGTGACCGTGAGCACCATCTCACCCGGGTTGTAGCTGTAGACGTTGGACCCGAGATCCTTTGGCGAGAAGAACGGAGCCTGATAACGATGCACCGCGGTGCGGTTGAACGCCACGCGGAACGAGTTCACCGTGTTCGACGAAAGGATCATCGTGTCGCCGAAGGTGAACGATTGCGCCAGATTGTTCACGCCGGGGTGGTCGGTGACCAGAACATTGTCAGGATCCTTGGCGAACGCCGCCTCCTGCTTGAAGAACGTCGCCATATATCGTCCGAACATCGAGTGGTTGGCCGAGAGCTGATAGTCAACCTTGCCGACCGCCTGCCCCTCGTTGTTGTCATCCTTGGTGCCGTAGGTGACCTGGCCGCAGGGGTCGTCCGTCTTTGGTAGCCGTCGTGCCAGGTTCAACGCGGCAGGGCTGAACTGCGAAGGACTGATCTGGTTGTTCACGAATGGCGCGCGCAGCGTCACCGGCCGTCCGGCATTGCACGCCGCTGAGGTGAACGCCGTGAAGTCGCCCGCGAGCATGGCCGCGGTCGGCACGAACGCGATGTTGGCGGCCGGCGTCTGACGCGTCGCGGTCCCCTGATACGCACCAAAGAAGAACAGTTTGTTCTGCACAATGGGGCCGCCCAGCGTGCCGCCGAACTGATTCCGCAGCAGGCCGTCGTCGCGGCGCTTTCCTGTCGCCGGATTAATCGCGGCGAACGGATTGGTTGCGTTGAAGCGGTGGTCGCGCAGGAACTCGAACATGTTCCCGTGGAAGTTATTGGTGCCGGACTTCGTGACGGCGTTGACCGACGCGCCTGAGTGCATGCCGTTCTGCGCGGACAGGCCACTGGTGGCGACGCTGAATTCCTGCAATGCGTCGGGGAACGGAAGCGGCAGGTTTGCGTTGTTCTGCGGATCGTTGTGGATGGCGCCATCGAGCAGGTAGGCGACGCCGAAATTCAGGCCGCCCGCCACCGCGATGTTCACCGCTTTCCCGCCGCACGAGTCGCAGCCGCCGAAATTGCGACTGTTCGGACTGCCGGTGTTGACGGCGCCGCCGGCGAGCACAATCAGATCCGTCACCTGCCGGCCCTGCAGCGGCAGTTCGACGATGCGCTCGTTTTCGACGACGTCCTTGATGCCGGAGCTCTTGACGTCGATGAGCGGAGCGGCGCCTTCGACGGTAATGGTCTCGGCGACGTTGCCAAGTTCAAGCGAGACGTTAATGGTTGGCCGCTCGCCGACCTGCAATACGATGCCGTTCTGCACGTAGCTGCGGAAACCCTGCAGCCCGACCTCGAGCCGGTACGGCCCGGTAGGAAGATTCGAAATCACATAAGTGCCGTCCGCGTCGGTCACCGCCGTTCGCGTGGCCTGTGTGTTGGTCTGCGTCATGGTCACGGTCACGCCCGGCAGGACCGCGCCGCTCGTATCCGTCACGCGTCCGCTCAATTCCGCTGTCGACAACTGGGCTGATGCGGATGCGGCAGTGAGAAGTAATGTCAGCGCGCCGAGAAAAACGTTCCGACGAAAACCAGCCATTCAACCTCCCCTGTTGTCTGGGCTTTCATGGGGCCTTGTGGGTATGCGGCGCGGAGTCTAGCACGCGAGAAAACACTGTCAATGGACGCGGCACCGCGCGTATTCTTTTCCGCCTATGGGACTCTGCAGAAGGGACTTTCTCGCGGGATTCGGGGCGGCTGGCGCGGCGTTCATACCGGGATTCGGGATTCGGAATTCGGGATTCGGGGGTTCGCTGCGCGCCGGCGCGCAAAGTGCCGCAGTGCCGGCGCGCATGTTCCGCATCGATACGCACGCGCACTTCACCATCCCGAAGATGTATGACTTGGCGACCGCGCATGGTGTGCAGCAGGCCACGCTGAAAGACTGGTCGCCGGCGAAGATGCTCGCCGAGATGGAAGACGGCGGCGTGGCAACTTCCATCATCTCGATCAGCGATCCGGGCGTGAACTTCGGCGACAACGCCGCGGCTCGGGCCCTCGCCCGCGAATGCAACGAAGCCGGTGCCAAGGTGGTGCGTGACTATCCGGGCCGCTTCGGCCTGTTCGCCGTGCTGCCGCTGCCCGATATCGACGGCGCGCTCAAGGAAGCGGAGTACGCGCTCGACGCGCTGAAGGCCGACGGCATCGGCGTGCTGTCAAGCTATGACGGCAAGTATCTCGGCAATCCGCTGTACACCCCGCTGCTCGACGAGATGAACCGCCGCAAGGGTGTGATCTACTGCCACCCGTACTGCGCCGCGTGCGGCGTCCAGCAAACGCTCACCGACGCGCAGAACCGCGGCGTCGAATTCGTCTTCGATACGACGCGAACGATTCTCAGTCTGCTGCAGACAGGCGCGGTCGCACGATTCCCCGACATCAAATTCATCTGGTCGCACGGCGGAGGCACGGTGCCGTTCATCACGAGCCGGCTGAATGGAGCCGGCGGGGACAAGCTGCCCAAAGGCGTGGCGTACGAGCTGCAGAAGTTTTATTACGACACCGCGCAGGCGTTCAATCCGTACACGATGCCGTCGTTCAAGAAGTTCGTCCCGACCTCGCAGATTCTCTTCGGCACCGATTTTCCGCTCGGCGGCGGATCGGCAGCAGTCGTCGCGAAGGGACTCCGGGACAACGGTGGATTCACCGATGCGGAGTTACGCGCGATTGAGCGGGAAAATGCGTTGAAGCTGCTGCCGCGACTTGGGCGGACTTAGAAAATCACGTTTATCGTTTGTACTCGCGACCGCCTTTTTCGACCTGCGTCCAATCGAGATAGTCGCCGGAGCAGGAGATCTCGCCAAGTTCCCAGTTCGGGCGGTTCTCGTAATAGAAGGTTCCCTCCCACGGTTTGGCAAGCGCCTTGGGATCGTCCATCTTGATGTCGAGCTCGAGGTGGTCGCGATCGATGCGACGGAAGCGCTCGGTGACCTTCAAGTCACTGCTATGCGCATGACCGAGTCGATCGAGCCACGTCCTCTCGTTAAAGCCGACCGTCTGTACCTCGAACGTGCGATCGTCGACCCACCGGCCAACCGACGTGCCCATCCAGAGCTGATCGGGATCGGTCGGCATTGCACGGCCATCGGTGAACACGCGACGCATCCAGTGGTCGTACTCGTAAATCAACAAGGTCTGCTTCGGCGTCTGCACCACCTCGAACGGGTACGGGTGGAAGTAGACGCGCGGCACACCGGGCGGATAGCACTTGGTGAGCACCGGATCGTTCGTTTCGTCGAGTGTGTAGTTGCCGCCGTTGGAGTCCCTCGCCTTCTTGAATTCCGCTTCACCCCACGCGGTGAGCGTTGGCGGGTTCTTCATCGGATCGGTATAGGTGAAGTTCGTCCAGGGACCGTTCTTACCTGGAGGATTCCGCATCATCCACACGCCCGTCAGGTCTCGTGCGGCCGCGGGCGGCGACGGGGCAGCGGGTGCGCCTGCACGGCCGCCACGACCAGCCTGTCCGGCCGGCGCGGCCTGGGAGAACAGCGTCGCGGACGCGGCGAGCGCGAAGGCTGCCGCCAACGTCGAGCTGATGATGCGCGTGCGCATGACTTCGATCTCCTCTTATCGATTCACCGTTCCGCCTTCGCCCGAGGCTACGGCGGACCCGCCAAGGCGCAGCGCGCGGAGGCGGGCAGGTCTTATTGCTCGAAGGTCGGCAGGTCGCCCTCGGGTCCGGCGATCTTGCGGATCTGGAGCACCGGGCTGCCGTTCTTCTGCTGATTACCGACAACGCTCAGGTTGTCACCAGGCTTCAGCGTGTTCTTGGTCCAGCCCGCGCGCTGCAGCTTATTGGGTGCGGTCAGCCATCCCGACCACTTCGTCGTCGTGCCGTCCGCATTCTTCACGTCGAACCAGACGACGACGTGCGGGTTGACGAAATCCAACTGGGTGACCGTGCCTTGCAGCGTCTGCTGCTTGGTCTGGTCGAACGCGGCACCGCCGTGGTGCGCACGCGCGGGCGCGCCAATCGCGAGCGCCGCAATGAAGGCCAGCACGAATAAGAGGTTTCGGCTCATTTCAGATTTCTCCTCGCAACTATTTGAGCGCCAGTTGGCGTGGCGAGTCTAGTAGTGCCCACAAATTGTGTCAACAAACCGACGCCGCCAACGGAAGCCTTCCTGAAACATTGGCGCGCGTCGGTCACGGTTCGGGCTTACACTGGCTCATGAGGGCTATTCCGGCGGTCGTGGTCGTGCTCGCGCTCCAGGCTGCCGGTTCGCCCGCACTGGCGCAGCGGCTGCCGTTTCAGCAATCGCTCGACGCGGCAGGCGTCACGACCCTGGACGTCTCCACCATACGAGGAAAAATCAACGTCGTGTCCGGCGAACCCGGCCGAATCCAGGTCGGTGGGGCCGTGACCGTCCGCATCGGCATTGACGTCCCCGAAAATCCCATGGAAATCGCGCGACGGATCGCCGCCACTCCACCGATCGAGCGTGTCGGCGATACCGTTCGTTTGCGACCGCCAGCAGACGCAAGGGACCGAAAGGCCGTCACCGTCAATTACGACGTTCGCGTTCCACCAACCATGAAGATCGTGACCGTCAGCGATTCCGGCGAAACCACCCTTGCCGGAGTGACCGGTGCCGTCGATGTCCGCACGCAATCGGGCGCGATCACCGTGCAGCGTCTTGGAGGCGCCACAACCCTCTCGACTGGGTCGGGTGCTGTGCTCGTCGAAGGCACCAGAGCGCCGCTGACCGTCGCGACGAGCAGCAGTTCCTTCACCGCTCGGGCGCTTGGTGGCAACCTGCACGTTCGGACGATGAGCGGAGCCGTCAACGCAGGGTTTGAGGGCGCTGGTGACGTTGACATCGAAACGGGATCCAGCGCGATTCAACTGCGAGGTGTGCGCGGTGCGCTGGCTGCCACGACACGAAGCGGCCGTATCACGGTCGAAGGCCAGCCCGATGGCCAGTGGGCTATATCGACAGGCTCGAGTGCCGTCGACGTCGCTGTTGCGAGCCCACCTCTGACGCTCGACGCCACGAGCGGATCGGGCTCCGTGCAGGTCACCGGAGCGACGGTCAACGGAACCGTCACGAAACGCGCCGTCAACGGTTCGGTTGGCAACGGCGGACCGCCGCTTCGGATCTCCTCGCGCAGCGGTTCTATCCGCATCAACGTCGGACGATAGTCGATCAGGTCACCCATCTCGACCCAACCGTACGGTGAGACGGCGTTCGAGATGCGCGATGCGAACGGTACGTGTTGGTGTTCGCCGAACCGTCGTAACATCACCGAACACAACGGCCGACGTGCTGGTATTGGCCGAAAGCCTCGCAGCCGTCGATTCGGATCACTGACGCAAATTGACCAATTCGCCAACGACTGTTCGCAACTCGTGTCGGTTCACCGTCTCGACGATGTCGTACCAGGCCTCATTGACGGTGTCGGGATATCGGGAGCCCAACACAGCTCCGGCGATTGACGCGACCGAATCGCTGTCTCCACCAAGGTCGGCGGCGAGAAGGATGGCTTGCTCCGCTGAACCCATCACGGTTGCGAGGCCTAGCGCCAGCGGCACGACAGCGAGGGCGTGAGTGGAAGGACACTGCGCCGCGACTTCCGCCCACCGAGGTTCGGGAGCGGAACTTACATCGTCGTGGACCTCTCGAAGCGTTCGAGCCAGGCTGACAGACCGATCGCCAGGCCACCGGCGTTCTGCCTCCGCCGCCGCGGATTCCGCGAACGCGATGATGTCATCGGCCGACCACGCTTCGATTGCTGCTGACACGGCTGCGGCGACTGCGGCTGCGGCCGCAATCGCAATCGAGCCACCGTGTGTCGGAATCGAGGCTTCACGTGCGCCGTTGACGAGATCCTCCAAACGAGCGGGGCGAAAGAGGATACCAACCGGGCTTACGCGAATGGCGGCTCCGCATCCGTCGTGGCGGGTCGCAATCCTCGCGGGATCACCCGCCTGATGAAACTCCCAAAGGGACTTCACGCCGGGATGAACGCATTTCCGACAGTGCAGCATTTCACGGCCGATACTTGTGTGCTCGACGCGGCCGTGATCGCCAATGATTGCGCGCGCGACAGCTATCGTCCGTTCGGTGTCGTCTGTCGTTTCTCCGACTTGCCATTCGCGTTTCCGATTGCCGACATATCGGGGAATGACGGACCCGGGCAACCCTTCGAAGCCGCTGACGCCGCACGGGTACCATCGGAACACGTCGGAGTGCGACAGCAGTTCCGTCTGTTTCCCGACTGCATCGCCAGTCGCGATTCCTTTGAGGCAGCCTGCCACTCGTTCGGCCACCGTCAGTATCAATGGGGACAACATTAGTTCCCCGGCGCGATCACCTGGGGCATGGGCGATTATGACGTTGACGGCGGTTACGCATGCGCGCGACGCGCCGACCGTCCGTTAGCGGACGATCAGCGGCCGCATCATGTCATGCTCCTCATGCTCGAGGATGTGGCAATGCCACACGTACTCGTGTCCACCGGTCCGCGGGCTGGGAGGCACAACGAACGGAGTAGCCGGCAGGTCGAATCTCATGATCACGGTCGTGCATTCGCCTGGATTCATCCTCACCGTCTCTTTCCAACCGCGCTCATTGAGATCCGGCGGTCTGGGAGGTCCGAGCGTTCGCAAACTTACCGGATGGATCTTCTGGCGCGACACAACTTGTACGTTCACGAGGTGAAAGTGAATCGGATGCGTGTCACCTGACAGGTTGAAAATGCGCCACGCCTCGATCGCACCCGCAACCGGCGTCTCCGTCGGCGGATCTTCGTAATTCCTCGCAAAGGTTCCCTCGTAAAGGGGTTCGGCGGTCCCCAGGCGCTGAATCAACCTGCCAAACTCGTCAAAGTCTTCGTTCAGCGTCAGGTTTCGAACCGGCACGCCTGGTGGCAGCTCCGTCACGCCTTCAGGAACCAGCAGCGGCGGATCGACCGGAGGCAGTCTCAGCGGTGCGTGCGGGTCCTGCGCGCCGACGCGGGGTCCAACGACCATCTGCAGCAGCGTCCGCGTGTTCGGTCCGAAACCGGGCACCGGACGAGGGGAAATCTCCCGCGAATCGGTATCGAAATCAGCAGCAGAATCCCCGGAGGGAAACGGCGCAGGCGCGTCGTTGTAGAGAATCAGAATCGATCCTGCTGGCACATCCGAGAAATCGACGATGAGATCGGCCCGTTCTGCAGGAGCCAGCAGCAGCGTTGCGTCCTTGCGGCCATCCAGTAGCACGGCTTGCGGCAGAAACCCTCCTTCGGTGGCAATCTGCACGAATGGTGGACCAGCCTGTCGCAGGTTGGGCTCGGTCGAATCCGGAAACGTCGTTCCCTGGGCATACAAGAGCCTCAGCGTGCAGAAGCGGGCGTTGCACGCGTTCAGCACACGCAGTCGGTACCTTCGCTGCTCGACGTGTGCGGTCGGATAAACCAGGCCGTTCACGAGCATCGTGTCGCCGAAGAACTCAGGGACGCACGACGGGTACGGCAGCAACTCCGTCGTGGGGCCGAGATCTGCCGGATCGTATTCGCTCGGATACCAGAGATCGCCGGGCGAACCCCACTCATCTGCAACCGACTTGAAGATCTTGTCCTGAATGACAATCGGGATCTCATGCGACGGGATCGCTCCGGATGCGATCAACGCCGCCTCGCTGAGATCGCGGATGATGTAGGCGGACGCCAGACCTGCGTAGGCGTTCAATCGCGTAATCCCCAGCGCGTGATCGTGGTACCAGACCATCCGGGCGCTCTGGTCGTTCGGATAGTAGTAATTGAAGCTGCCCGCTGGCGGCACTCCCATATCGGGCACGGAGATCGCGCTCGGTCCGTACGAACCATCTGCACCGAACCACGAGAAGGGTCCCCCGTCACTGAGCCAGGGCGTCAGGCCGCCGTGCAGGTGAAGCGCGATTCGGTTCTGCGCCAACTCCGCCCCGGAAAGCGACGTGTCAACGGGCAGCGGGTGCACGGGCGGCAGATAGTTCGTCAACGTCAGCCGAACAGGCGTCCCTCGGTTCGCGACAATCACTGGTCCGAGATGGCGATGCACCCCGGTCGTCGCATCGGCATAGCCCCATAACTTGGTCGGTTTAGGCAGGTCGGGATGCAACTGCTGCGCGTACTCTCCTGCGTTCAGCTGGAAGTAGTCCGCTCCCAGGAACGGAATGGAATTGGCGACGGGAATCCCTGTGCCGAGCCCCGGCAACGGTTGGATGAATTTCCGCAGCCGCGGGCTTTGCGCCTGCGCAAGTACTCGCTGCCAGGGGACTATCGCCGCAATGCCGGTGGCGGCCGCGTAGCGGAGAAACTCTCGTCGGGTGGAGTTCATGCGTCCTCCCAATCGGTTGTGACCTGTATCAAAGCGACGTGAGCACGGCAACACCGACTATCGAGTCACGGCAGCGCGGAGCGCGCCGCCGTGTTCTGCGGGAAAACATAACGACGTGGGGGAGCTTCCCGTCGGGTGCCCGCATGGCAAACAGCACGCCATCGACAACGTCAATGACATGCTGTGAGCGCGCCGGCAGATGCAAGGCGACGTAGGAAGTCAGCGCTGGGGAAGATTCGCTGCGCGCGGACGCCCACTGGTCAACACTACGAGCGGCTCCTGCCCGATCCCTTCCGCCTGCGGTAGTTCGCGAGCTTCTCGATGACGGCGCAGACCGCGCCCGTGTCTTCCATCGGATCGTTCGCCGTTGCGGACAGATAGAGCGGCGCGGTCGCGGCGAAGAGCGGCGTCGGACAACCATTCGCCTTCGCGAAGTCGGCAATCACATTCATGTCCTTCTGCCACACCGCGAGCTTCATCGTGACATCCGACGAATAGTCGCCCTTCACCATCATCGGGCCGCGAACCTGGAACATGCGCGAGTTGCCGGCGCCGTCGGTGAGCACCTTATAGGACAGCGCCGGGTCGAGGCCCGACTTCATCGCGAGTACCATGGCCTCCGCCGCCGCGACGTTGTGAATCGCAACGAGCAGGTTGGCTGCGAACTTCATCTTCGATCCATTGCCGAACGGCCCGACGTAGTAGTTGACGCGGGAAAACCCTTCGAGGATGGGCACGATCGAGCGGCACACGCCGGCATCACCGCTCGTATACACCGCGATGTCCTTGGTGCGTGCCTGCGCACCCGTGCCGCTCAATGGGCAGTCGAGCAGCGTCGCGCCGCGGCGTGCGAGGGCGGCTCGCGCCTGTTCCTTCGCGTCGATGGGCAGTGTGCTCGTCTCGATGACCACCACCTTGCGTCCGAATTGCGCGAGCTCAGTGGCAACCTGAATCAGCGCGTTCGCCGACGGAAGCGATGTGATGATGGTCGTCGCCGCCTCCGCGACGCCGCGGACGTCATTGACGGATTCGCCGCCCTCGCGCTTCAGCCGCCGCGCGGCCTCCGGCAGCACGTCGTAGCCGACGACACGATATCCAGCTCGTACGAGGTTGGCCGCCATCGCCGATCCCATGATGCCGAGACCGATGACGCCGACCGGCTCGCGCCGGGTCTTCTTACTTTTTGGCGGCGAGCGTCGGGCGCGCGTAGAAGTAGCCATCGTCTTCCTCGAGGGCAATGGGCGCGTTGAACACCGCGCTGACGTGGTCCGAGGTGAGGATCTCGCGTTTCGGGCCGGCCGCAGCAATGCGGCCGTGGCTGACGAGAACGATGCGTTGAATCTCGGGGACGATTTCCTCGATGTGATGCGTGATCAGGATGATCGTGGTTCCGGCACGCGCCACATGTCTCACGCGCTCGGTGAAATCGTGACGCGCCACCATGTCGAGTCCCGTGGTCGGCTCATCGAGCACCAACGCGCGCGGCGCGGTGACGAGCGCCCGTGCGAGCAGCACGCGCCGCGCTTCGCCGGTCGACATCTCGTCCAGGCGACGCTTCGCCAGGTGCGCCACACCCATGCGCGCCAACGCCTCGGTCGCGCGGCTGCGCATCTCGGGCGTCACGGCGCCGTAGCGAAGAATCCCCTGCGTCGCGAGGAAACCTGACAACACGGCGGCTTCCCCGGTGACACGCCCTTCGTTGTTGCCCAACACGAATCGATGGTGCAGGTCGGCGGAAATGATCCCGAGCTGAGCCCGCAAGTCGAAGACGTTCCAGCGGCTTTCACCGAAGACGAGCACCGACGGCGAGCCGTCTTCGTGCCGCAGCGGCCGATCGTCGTGGGTCAGAAGGCTGACGAGCGCGGACTTCCCCGCGCCGTTCGGACCGATGATGGCGGTATGTTCGCCTTCGGCGATGGTGAGCGTCAGGCTGTCGAGGATGCGGTGGTCGCTCTTCACGACCGTCGCGTCGCGCAGCTCGAGGACGGGGGTCACGCCGGAAGCGGCTCGCCCTTCGTCTCTTTCGCAGCCGGCAGCACGAACACGCCGATGACGAAAGCAGCGGCCGTGAGGGCCACCGGCACGCCGAGCGAACCATAGCGCTGGATGCCGGCGCCGACGAGAAACACCATCGCCACGCCGACGAACCGTCCGACCGAGCTGGTGAACCCGATCGCGCTGCCGCGGCACTCGGTCGTGTACTGCTCGGGAATCCACAGGGTATACAGCGCGAAATTGGCGCCGCCGAGCCCGAGGACGAAGATCAGGAAGAAGAACGGCATCAACGCGTTCTCCATGTAGAACACACGGCCGAAGCCGACCCCGATGCCGATGAACATCAGGACGAAATACATCGCCATCGCCGGACGACGACCAACACGTTCTGCGAGCACCGGCGCAAGCAGGCATCCGATGATCGTGCCGACGGAAAGGACCGCCCCCGCATACGATGCGAACCGCGCGGCCTCGGCAGCGGTGTGTCCCTGGCGCAAGGCGATTTGCGTCACCGCTGTCGGGACGTAGATCGATCCGGCCCACAGGCCGATGATCGAGACCGTGAAGAGCAGCGACATCGTGATCGTCCGCCTCGAGAACCGTTTGCTGAAGAGCGCGGCAAAGGAATCACGCATGCGCGGGCGCGCCGCGGGGTTTTCGAACTTCGCCTTCCACGCGGCGGACTCGTGGACGCCGCTCTGAATCCAGCCCACGAGCAACGCCGGCGTCCCGCCGAGCATGAACATCCAGCGCCATCCGAAGTTCGCGCCGATGAAGTAATTGGCGAGTGCGGCGAGGAAGAATCCGAAGTAGTACCCGGTGTGCATGTATCCCGCGCCCATCTTGCGACGATCTTCCGGCCACTCCTCCGCGATGAAGGTGCCACCGATCGGCTGCTCGCCACCGAGCCCGATGCCGCAAAACACGCGGAGCACCGCAAGCTGCCATACGTTCTGTACGAGGCCGCAGGCGAAGGTGAAAACGGAGTACATCAGGATCGTCATCATCAGCGCCTTCACGCGTCCGAAGCGATCCGCGATTGGCCCCCACACCATCGACATGCCCCATCCGGCGAGGAACAGCGCGAACAGGACGCTGCCGTAGAACCCGATGTTGCCCGGCGTCGCCGCGATCCCGGATTTCGGCAGCAGCTCGGTCAACGCGGGAACGAGCACCAGCGAGTAGATGAAGGCGTCCATGCCGTCGAGACACCATCCGCCCCACGCCGCCCAGAAGCCTTTGATCTGGTTGGAATTCAGTTTGGTCCGAGTCGCCAGGCGCGGCGCAGCCGTCGCGGTCGCGGGAGTGGCAGCCATGCGGGTCCTTTGCTGTGAGGTGCAGAAACCGAGGAATCTTACTGGGGAAAATCCCAAACCCCAAACCCCAAATCCCAAGACCCAACTCGAATCACGAGCCACGGAGACACAGAGACTTAGAGAATTCTTGTTCTCTGTGTCTCCGAGTCTCTATGGCTCTGTCTGGTCCTTCCAACTGGGATTTGGAATTTGGAATTTGGGATTTGGGATTTCAAGAACGGGCGGGATGTTCGGCTCTCTGGGCGGTGGATGCCCAGAGAGCCGTGACGTAAACGCTCTAGCTAGAAGGTCAGACGGAAGCCGAACTGTGCCGTTCGTACCTGCGCCGAGGTGTGCTGCAGGAACTGACTCGTCGTGCTCTCCTGCGTGCCGATACCCCAGTTCGGACGATTGAACACGTTGAACACTTCCGCGATGCCGTCGATCGACACGCGGCCGCCCAGCGGAATTCTCTGCTGGAATCGGACGTCGGTCCGGTTCTGCGTCGGCGCGAGCAGATCGTTGCGCGGAACGATCGTGCCGTCCGGACGCAGGCGCTGGCTGAAGTTCGCGCCGGCTCCCCGCACGTCACCACCGTAGGTGTGCGGCAGGCGGATTCCCGCAGCGAAGAAGTGCAGCGCGCTCACCTGGAAACCGCCGCCGACCTGCCAGATGCCATTCAGCACCATGCGATGGCGCTGGTCGTCAGCCGAAATGCCCCACTCGCCGCCGAGGTCCCTCGCGGTTTCGAAGGGCACCGGTTCCAGACCGCTGAATGGATGCGTGTCGGCGTTATAGAGCCGCGACAGCGTGTAGGTCGCTGAACCCTGCCAGCGATTGCTGAAGCGCTTGGTCAGCGAGGTCTGCAGCGCGTGGTAGGCCGACCGTCCGAGGTGCGTGTTCATCGAGACCACACCCCAGTCCGGATACGGCCGCCGCGTGCGGTCCGCAAACGGATAGTTGGCACCGGTCGCCGGGTTGAAGGTCAAGTTGATGTTGTCGACGACGTCCTTCTCGTGATCGCCTTTGCTGTAGACGTAGTCAACGGTGAACGCCGTGACCGAGCCAATCTGGTGCTGGACACCGACCGACGTCTGGAACGTGCGCGGCAGGTGGACGTACTTCGGCAGGCCAACGAACTCCTGCAGGTCGCGCGTCAGACACGGCGCGGCGCCCGTGTAGTTGACCGCCTTCCATGCGTTGAACGCCGCAGCGTTGCCCGAGCAGAGACGCGACTGCGCCTGTTCGAAGTTCGGCAGCGGCTGGCCGCCGGTCGGATTGGCCGCGAAATCCGGCCGCCCGTCGTTGGTGTACTGGATGACTACGACCTGACGGTTGCCGGTGGCGAACGACTGATCGGCGCCGAGTGCGTCGCCGTAATAGAGGCCCGATCCGCCGCGGAGAGCGGTCGTGTCGCTCAGTTTGTAGTTGAAGCCAACGCGCGGCTGGAAGTTCGTCTTGTCAGCCGGACGCCCGGCCTGCTGGAACGGCAGCACTTCGATATCGTTGGCGAACGCGCCAAGCTCGAGGTCGTACCGGAGACCGAGGTTCAACGTCAGCCGGTTGCTAATCGCCCAGTCGTCCTGCACCCAGCCCGCGGCCTTCTTCGAATAGAGATGCACGTTGAAGTCGCCGACGCCGATCGAGTACGTGCTGACCCACGGTGAAATCGCCGCGAGATTCCAGGTGTCCACATTGAATGGATCCGGGAACCAGGCCTGCATCTGCGCGGGCGTGGGAATCGACGTTCCGCCCGCAGGGGTGACGTTGGCGCGCATGTCGCCGCTGCACTGCCGGCAGTTCGCCTGAATCTGATGGCGGTTCAGGAATTCGCCGCCAAGGCGGAGGTCGTGACGCCCTTTCGCGTCGTACGAGTAGGTGAAGTCGTCACGTGCACTCCACACCCACTGATCCTGGTGACGCGGGTAGTTCTGATTGGGCGCGATGGCAAAACCGGTAAAGGCGATCCGCGGCGAACCGACCGTGATGCCGTTCACCTTCTGCCAGTGGTTCGACCACGTCGTGAGGTTCTGATTCGCGAGACCGAAAACCGCCTGGCCAACCTTCACCTCGTTGACGGCACGGTTGCTCAGCACCGTTGTCAACTGGCCGAGCGACTCGCGGTTGTACTCTTTGTTGGTACCGGTCGAGCCCGAGAAGCCGGTGTTGCCGGCGCCGAAGGGTTCGAAGATTTCCGCACGCGAGAACTTGCCCATCACACGGGCCCGGGAGGACAGCTGGTAGTCCAGACGAACGCCGCCCTTCTTCTGCGTGTTCTTGCCCGTGAGAGGGACGTTGAACACGGGGTACGGCGAGTTGAAGATGCTCTCCCGAGGCTCGCGCTCATATTCGTAGTTTCCGAAGTAGTGCAGCTTGTCCCTGATGATCGGACCGCCGAGCGTCGTGCTGTACTGCTGGTTGTCAACTTTTTCGACCGTTTTGAGCACGGGGTTCTCGGCGTTCATCCAATCGCTGTTGCGGAAATTTCCGCGGAACAGGCCCGACACCTGATTGCTCCCCGACTTGGTGATCGCGTTCACCTGCACACCCGTAGACCGGCCCATCGTCGCGTCGAACCGGTTGGCGACGAACTGGAACTCGGCGATCG
>Ga0207428_10000373_pt1 | contig 57156 bp, 46 predicted proteins | sample RhiMethybrSRZTD1_FD_187600 | JGI IMG/M metagenome (GOLD analysis project Ga0207428, IMG submission 187600) | Populus rhizosphere microbial communities from Tennessee, USA - Rhizosphere MetaG P. TD hybrid SRZTD1 (SPAdes) (version 3) | ecosystem: Host-associated > Plants > Roots > Rhizosphere >...
AATAACGTCATCACGACGACGTCGCCGGATTTGGCGGCGCGCATGAAGGGGGTCGATCCCTCGCCCAGCGCGCGATCGCCAGCCGTGTGGTGGCGCTGAAAGAGCGGCGCTGCCAGTCGCGCGTTCGGATCGGCGCCGTGCGCGAGCAGCACTTTGATCAAATCGACGGCGCCGAGCTCGCCGGATGGTTTCGTGTTGGGGCGACCGTGGCCGATGGCGAGGCGATCCATATCGACGGCCGCATAGAGTGCCGCCATCTTCGCTTCCTTGTCGGCAACATTGGGATCGGCGCCTTTCTCGACCAGCGCGGCAGCGACGTCGTAGTTCGCGTTGATGATCGCGAGAACCAGCGCCGTTGCTCCATCGGGATCCGTGAGGTTCATGTCGGCGCCGAGCGTGGCGAGCGTCGTTGCCGCTTCGAGCGCGCCCTGCCGCGCCGCGTACATCAGCGGCGTCCAGCTTCCGAGCGGGAGAATCGATTGCCCGTTGCGGCGGCGAGGAACGTCGAGGGGCCGGGAACGTTCGTTGACGTCGGCACCATGCTCGACCAGCACCTTGATCGCGTCGACGTGGTTCTCGGCAGCCGCCCACATCAACGCCGTCTCGCCGTACCAGTTTTCGCGGGCCTTCAGGTCAGCGCCGTGTGCCAGCAAGGCTTTCAGCACCTCAGGTCTGCCGGTGCGTGCCGCCGTCATCAGCACGGTCTCGCCCTCGGGCAGCGTCGCCTTTGCGTTTGCTCCGGCCTCGAGCAGGATCTCGGTCGCTTCCAGGCTTCCGTTGACCGCCGCGAGCGCCAGCGGCGTGATGCCTTCACGCGTGGCCGCATTCACGTCGGCGCCGGCGCGAAGCAGCATGCGCGTCGTCTCGAGATCATCGGCTCTGACCGCATAGTGGAGCGCGGTCGTGCCGTCGCGCTCGACGATCTTGAGCTCGCCTGGCTGCTTGAGCAGGGTGCGCACGACATCGCGATTCCCGGCTTTGACGGCTTCGATCAGATTTGGCGCGCGATCGGCGCCGTAGGCGAGAGACAGCGAACTGAATACCAGGAGGACGCCTGCATTCACCAGCCTCCACCACCCGAAGGGTTTCGACATTGCCTGGTCAGATCTCCACTCGACCGGTACTTTCAGCGAACGAGTCGAGATGGGCTCCGTAGAGATCCGATATACGCAGCCACAGGTTGGCCACCGGCGTCCATTCCGGCGCGACGATGTGACGATCGCCCTTGACCTTGCCGCCGGCACTGCCCACAGCGACGAGGGGGAGCGGATACGGCGCATGCGCCTGGCCGTCGCTCATGCCCGCGCCGTAGAAGATGAGAGAGTTGTCGAGAACGGTGCCATCGCCTTCGGGCATCTTCTTCAACTTGTCCACGAAGGTGGCGAAGAGCTGCGCGTAATGGAGATTGATCTTGGCGTGATTCTCCATGTTTTCCGGCCGGCCGCCGTGATGCGAGACGTCATGGTGTGTTCCCGGGATGTTGAGTTCCGGGTACGTCCGCTGGCTCGCCTCGCGCGACATCATGAACGAGAACACACGCGTGAGATCGGACTGATACGCGACTGCGAGCAGGTCGAAGAGGACCGTGGCGTGCTCAACGAACGTGTCCGGCACACCAAGCGGCGCATCGACGGCAATGACCGTCTTCGCGTTCTGCGATTCGGCGCGCTGGATGCGCCGTTCGATCTCGCGGACGTTATCGAGGTAGTCGCCAATACGCGCGCGGTCCCGCGCGCCAACCTTGCGCTGCAGGTCGCGCGCTTCCTCCGACACAGAGTCGAGGATGCTGCGATCTTCCTGGATCCGCTGGAGCCGCTCGGCAGTCGTGCTCGATCGTCCGAACATCCGCTCGAACGCCGCGCGCGGATTCGTCTCCATCGGATTGGACTGCGTCTCCGATGCCCACGAGATGCTGTTCATGTAGGCGCAGCTATAGCCGGGGACGCAGCCGCCGACGTAGCCGCTGAAGTCTTCCGTCGCCACTTCCATCGACGGAAGCTGCGTGTCCTGTCCGATCTGCTTCGCGAGGACCTGATCGATGCTGATCCCGACGCGGATATCCTCGGCCTCGGTCTGCTTGGCGACCGCGCCGCTCAACCAGCCGGCGGAGCTGACGGCGTGATCAGTAACCGTCTTGCCGCCCGCTCTGGAGAGATTGCCGAACGAGGTGACCTGCTCGCGGAATGGTTCGAGCGGCTTGAGGATCGTCTTGTATTCGTAGCCAGGGCTCGTGGCGTCCGGGAACCAATGCTTATTCGTCGCGCCATTCGGGAAGTACACCGCGCCGAACCGGAGTGGTCCCTTGGCCGGCGTCTGGGCGAGAGCCGTAAATGCGGGAACCATCGACTCGAGCAGCGGCAGAGCCAGCGTGGTCCCGACACCGAGCAGGAACGTCCGCCTGGGCAACGCCTTCTTGGTCACAAACATGAATCCGCTCCTGCACTCCCCACGCGTAGTGTCCGGCCTTAGCCGGACCTTACCGATCGCCGTCGCTCACGACCCGCATCTGAAACGGCGGGCTTGTGACGATCCCCATGATGATGCCTGAAAACCGGTATTCCTGCCGCCCTGCTTGTCGGACGATATCCCTGACAACTGGCGCGTCGTAATACTGCATCCCGCGGCCGAGCGCGTAGGTCATCAGCTTTTCGGTCACGGTGCGCACGAAGACATCCGACCGCGCCAGCAGAGCGTTTCTCAGGGCCACGACACCGTCCACCTTGGTCCCATCGGCGAGTTGCCCGGAGGCGTCGAGCGGGACACCGGCCTCACGTGTTCGCCACGCCCCTGTCGCGTCGAAGTTCTCCAGCGCGAAACCAAGCGGATCCATCAGCTTGTGGCATCCGGCGCAGGTCGGGCTGGCACGATGCTTCTCCATCCGTTCGCGCAGTGTCCGCGGCGCCTCTTCAGAGCTGCCCTCGAGCGGCGGCACGTTGGGCAACGGCGGCGGCGGTGGTGTGCCAAACACGTTCTCGAGGATCCATTTGCCGCGCAGCACCGGTGCCGTCCGATCGGCCCTCGACGTGACCATCAATAACCCGCCCTTCCCCAGCAACCCTCGGCGTGCGTCATTGGTGAGCGTGACCCGGCGGAAGTGGCTGCCGTACACGTAGGGGATTCCGTAGTGCTTCGCGAGACGCTCGTTGACGAACGTATAGTCGGCCGTCAGCAGATCGAGGACGTTGTGATCGCCGCGGACGATGCTGTCAAAAAACAGTTCTGCTTCGGTCTGGAAGGCATCACGCAGCGTGTCGTCGAAATCGGGGAACTCGTCATGGTTGGGGGCGACGGTTCGAAGGTTCCGCGTATGCAACCACTGGCCGGTGAAATTGCGGATGAAGCGGTCGGCCTTCGCGTCGGCGATCATCCGGCGCACTTCACGCTCGAGTACCCCGGGGTTGCGCAATTGCCCCCGACTCGCCGTGTCGAGCAGCGCATCGTCGGGGATGCTGCTCCAGAGAAAGAAGGACAACCGCGACGCGAGCTCGATGTCGCTCACGTTCTGGATCGTCCCGGGCTTGCCAGGACCATCCTCTTCCACCCGATACACGAAGCTCGGGCTTGCGAGCAACCGGCGCAGCGCCATCTGGATGCCCGTCTCGAACGTGCCTTTCATGCGTCCCGCGCGATAAAAGGTCATCAAGCGTGACGTGTCAGCCGTCGTCACAGGCCGACGATAGGCGCGGCGAGCCAGCGTCGAAAGGATCTTTGTGGCACACGCCTCTTCCTGATTCGCCTGGGCAGGGCGACAGGAAAAGACCCGCTCGCGGCTCGGCGTGTTGCCTGGTCCCACTGGATTAAAGGGGCCTCTGACGGTGAGCGTCTCGATGTGCGGGCGCCCGGTTGAATCGTAAGTACCAGCGGAGCTGCGGAGGAACGGGCGCAGGCGCTGCGTGCCCTCCCCGATCTTGCGAACGAAGCTCGCGCCCACCTCGTGAGGCCCAGCCTTCACCGGTACGACGACCTGGAGACGCGCATCGACGGCGTCGCTGCGTTCGGTGATGCTCGCGCCCTGCGGGACCTGATCGTTGTCGCCGCCGATCGTGGTCAGGAACACGCGCTCGCCGTCAACGGTGATTTCGATCTGATGTGGATGCTCGAGGCCGCGAATGGCTTCGAGGTTCGTGCGATAGAGCTCCAGCGAGAAGCGGTACTCGGCATCGACTGGGAACGTGTGATCGACGACCAGACCACCGACCGTCCCGAGCGGGAGGCCCTCAATGTGCTGGTCCTGCGATCGATCCTGGCGGATTCGATACGTGTCCGACCCGGGCGCCGTCGGCGCGCCCACCGCCAGCGAGCTGACGCGATCGGCAGCCACGAGATAACGCTCGAGCAATGCGGGCGAGGTCCCGAGCAGATCGGAGATATTGTCGAACCCGAACGCCGAGTCGTCCGGTGGAAGCAACGCCGAGACATCGACCTCGACGTCGAGCAAATCGCGAACCGAGTTGGCGTACTCGCTGCGGTTCAGTCGTCGAATGAGCGGCCGGCCGGGATTCGGCTTCGCGGCGGCCGCGCGATCCAATTCGGTTTCGAGGTACGTCGCGAGACTGTCGTAGGTCGCGTCGTCAGGACGCGGCATACCTTGCGGCGGCATCGAGCGAGTGCGCAACCGGCGCACGACGCCTTCCCAGATCTCGCCCTTGGCGGCAGGGCTCGCGATGTCCACGCCGTCGAGCGCGAGGTCCGAGGTCCTGGTCCGCTGATTGTGGCAGGTGACGCAGTAGCGATCGACGACAGCGCGCGCATTGGCGGCCGGCTCGCTCGCCGTACGCGCTGGCGCATCCTGCATGCCGCTCGCGTGCAGGATGGCCCACCCTGCCGGGAGCAGCAACAGCGACGCGAAAACGAGCCTAAGACCCTTCATTCCACCTCAATCGGAACGGCACCAATCTTCTGGTTGTATGACACTTCCAGAGCCCGATCAATGCCCCGATCAGGTGACAAGACGCCAATTTGCTAGGATTTTGAGCGAATTCGCGACACCGTGATATCTGTATCGTTGCGACGGGAGCGTGTGAACGGAGCGCTGGATGCCACTCTACGAGTACCAATGTCGAGCCTGCGGTCACAGCTTCGAGGTGCTCGTGCGCGGCGCGGAGCAGCTTGCGTGTCCGGCGTGCCACTCGGATGACATCGAGCGACTGCTCTCGTCGTTCGGGGTCAGCTCAGAAGCGCGCTCCCGTTCCACACTGCAGGCCGCGCGACGCGACTTCACGTATAGCGCCGGGCGGCGGGATCAGATTCGACACGAGGCGGAGCAAGTTCGAGATCACGTCCAGGAGGATTACGGCCTGCGGGTCTCGAAGCCCAAAGACTGAAGCGCTAGCGCTGCTGAGACGGCGCGGGCTGCCCTGTCGTGCCACCCTCAGGCACGTGATGAACTCGCGACTTGAAACGCCATCCCTGTGGCGTCTTCACGTAGGTATCTTCGTAATACCCTTCGTGGTGAATCTTGTACGGATCGCCACCCAGCCCGATCATGAGCATGTCGACGGTGCCGGTCGCGCCCTCGGCCGTCGGCGTGATGATGTGATTGACATAGAGATGCTTGACGCCTTGTCGTATCCACCCGACGTTCTTGCAGCCGCGCGATCCACCGCCTGAGATCTCCGCCAGCCGCTCACGCCCCTGCGCCTTGTTTCCAATCTTGCCGTTCTGCTCGGGCGCGAAGTAGCCGTCCGCCGTGAACAGATCGGCGTAGTCGTAGCCGTTGTTCGAACACGTGTCGATGGCGCGCGCGTACTTCGAGACGAGTTGCTGGATCTCGATGTAATCGAGGGCTGTCAACTGCGGTGGGGCCGCAGGAGCCTGAGCCTGGACGAGTACCTGGACGAGCATCGCCGCAAAAAAGAGGCTGAGCGAGGCTACGCGCGAACATGTTTTCACAAGAACTCCTGCGGACGAGACTAGCCGACGGTGTCAACTCCCAACCTCCAAACGACCAACTCCCGAAGCGCCCGGACGGAATCGAGGCCGTTTGGGAGTTGGGAGTTGGTAATTGGGAGTTGTTTTAGCCGCTATTAAAAGTCGAACTGCCCGCTGATCTTGAACAGCCGCGCGTCCATGATGCGCTGCGGTGTCCGCCACACGGCGTAGCTGGCGTTCTCCTGCATCACGGGATTCGCATTCATCACGTTGTAGATGTCCAGGTTTGCCTGGGCACGTCGGCCGCCGAACCTGAACACCTTGCTCAGGCGAAGGTCGAACTGATTGACACGATCGCCGTAGATGTCGCCCGGCACGAGCAGGTTGATCGTGGTGTTCGCCGCACCGCCCGAGAGCGGTCGTCCCAGCGACGGCTGAATCTCGGCGTTCGTGTACAGGCGGTTGGCGCTGATCACCGGACCCGGCGTGCTCTGCACCGTCGCCGCCACGTTCATGTCGACCCTGGGAACCGTGTAGGTCGCCAGGAACTTGAACTGCGTCAGGAACGCGGCCTCGACATGGCACGCGCGCGGACTCGGACCGGGGCCAGGCGTCACGGCGCCAAATACCGCTCCCTGAGCGTTCGCGATGACGTCGCAGTTGTCGGTCACGGTTCGGCCGGTGCTGATACCGCCCTGGAGCAGCGTCCCGTTCTGGAGCCGCGCATTGGCGCTGAAGTCCATTCCGTTCCAGTGCTCGATCTGCTTGCCGAAGTCACGCGCAAACGTGGTGTAGGTCGTGCCCTGGCCGACCTTCGACGGGTTCACGTTGTACAGCCCGTCGATCCGGTAACCACCGCCATCGGGCAATCCCGGGTCGAGTGGCACCGCGACGCTGTATGGATCGAAGTCGGCGGCGGTCAGCCCCTGGAGCTGCGTGACCTGGAAGTTGCCGAACCACCGGCGGAAGTAGCCGACGTCGATGCCGAGACGCGGCGCGAGCTGGTGCTGCACGCTCGACGAGAACTCCCAGTTGAAGGGCCGGTTGCCCCACCCGAATCGCGTGTCCTCGTTGAACGCCGGGATAGACGTCAACGTCCCGAACGGACTGAGGTACGCCGAGCATTCGCCATTGGCCGCCGGGTTGAGCTGGTCGCAATCAGGATTGAAGTTGCCGCGCCGAGGATCGCCAACCGGGAACATGAGATCGTTCCAGTTCCTCGTCGTCGTCGTGCTGACAGCAGCTGGGTTGCCGATCGTGAAGAGCGTCAGCATGTACTTGCCGAGGCTGACCTTGACCGCCGTCTTCCCGTCGCCGAACAGGTCGTAGGCTGCGCCCAGCCGCGGCGTGATGTCGTGCATGCTCATGCTCGTGACCGCCGCGAACGTGTAGTCACGCGTCGGCTGCAAGGGTGCCGGGCCGCGGTACTGGTCTGGGTAACCGCCGCGGAACCCGTCGTACCGGACGCCGGCGTTCAAGGTCCAGCGATTGATCGTCCAGCGATCCTGCGCGTAGAAACCAAGCTCGCCTTTGACCAGCGACTCACCGCGTGTCGGCACGCCATACAACGTGACCTGGTTCGGAATCCCGTTGTTGAACCGGAATTGCATGTAATGCGAGTTCGAGTCGGAGGTGCTCACCGTGTTCGCCCATGTGTCGCTGAATCCGACCTTCACTGAGTGGGCGCCGGTCACGTACGACATCGAGGCAACAGCCGTGTTGATGGTCTGGCTCGAATAGCCGAAGAGGCCGCTCGTGCCGCCGTCACCACCCTTGCCACGATAGAAGAAGGTCGTTGACTGCTCGAGGACCGGAATCATGTCGCGGTAGACCGAACCCTCTTCGGGCTGCTGGTTGCCGAACGCTTCACCGCGGCGGGCATATCTCCCCTCGAGCAGGAGCTTGTTGGTGACCGGGGACGTCCAGCTCGCCTGCGCGAGACCGAGCACGGGGAACCGGTACGCCACCGCCGACTCAGGTGAGACACCCGCGCGCGTGTCGTCCCAGATGCGCGCCTGATTGTCGTAGTAGAGCGCGAACTTGTTCTTCTGCGTCGCCTGCCAGGTGAAGCGCGTATTGATACCGTTCTGCTCGAGCGAGAAGAACCCGCGGCGGCTGGTATCCGGTTCGTACAACCACTTCGACGGGTCGCCCTCGTTCTTGTTGTAGTAGAGGCCGGCAATGTAGTTCTGGTTCACCTGCCAGCGCGCGGAGGTGTAGTTCCACAGCTTGTCGCGAACAACCGGAAGGCCGACCGACGGGTTGATGTCGTACGCGCGCTTCATCTCGTTCGGCGCCGGCAGACCGCGGTTTTGAAGTTCCTGTGTCAGGTTGCTCCCCTGCCAGGCCGAGTTCACTCCGGTCGCGAACACGGTTCCGCGAACCGTGTTGCCGCCCTCGCGCGGGATGATGTCGATGCGCAGGCCGCCGAACGGCTGCTCGGCGGAGATGGCGGCATAGTCCACTGCGACTTCCTGTGTCGAGCCGGTGTCAGGCACGAAGTTCGAGAATTCGCCTCCCGACAGAACGTTGCCGAGACGAACGCCATCGAGCTGCAGGCGCGTATCGCTCGTGCGCCCGCCATGAATGGTGAACGTCGTGTTTTGGAGGTTGTTAGTGCCGCCGACATCAGCAAGCGCACCGCGTCCCGGCTGGGCAGCCGCGAGACCGGGGATGAGCACCACCATATTGATGTGGCTGCGACCGGCGGGAATCGCTTCGATCACTTGCTGATCGAAAACGCGCTGCTGCGTGGTCCGCTGGATGTCAACGATCGGGCTGTCGCCGGTGACGGTGATCGTCTCCTCGAGGGCGCCGACGCGCAAATCGGCATCGACCGTGGCGACGAACGTGCCGGTCAATTCGATCCCTTCGCGCCGCACGACTGAGAATCCACTCAACGTGAATGTCACGATATACGTGCCCGGCCGCAGATCGACGATGCGGTACTGGCCGCTTCCGTCGGTGACAACAGAGCGAACCTTTTCGATCAAGACGGGGCTCGAAGCCTCCACCGTCACGCCCGGCAACACCGCGCCGGAGGGATCCCTGACCACGCCGGTGATCGACGCCTGCGCGTGCGCCAGCGTCGGCACCAGGGCCAGCAACCCGACTACGAACAACATCACACGTGTCAATCGCAACATCTGCAGCATCCTCCACAACCCTCGGTCAATTCGTTCGCGCGTTGACGTTCATCCTGCCCCGGAGCGCGAGCCCGGTTTCTATGCGCATGCTACGGCTGCGCGCGTTGGGTGTTGGCAGCGGCGGCCGCATCGGCCGCGACATACACTCGCGACTTGAAACGCCAGCCTCCCTGCTGTGTCCGGACATACACGTCGTCGTAATAACCGCCATCGTTCTTGAGCAGCGAGTGTCCCGTGACGCCTTCCGCCGAGAGGCCGAGCGCCACACCAGCCGTTCGAAAGCGCTTGACCCCATCGGGTCCGGGTACGTAGATGTCGTCGAACAACCCCAGGTCTGTGCCGGCGAGCCGCCGAATCGCAATGGTGTCCTGCACCGTGATGTTCGCGGCTTTCTCCTGGCCCGTGATGACGGTCCTTGCCTTGATCCGCCAGCCCTTTGGCGTCTTCACGTACTCGTCGTCGTAATAACCGGCGGCCCCGAGGTCCGCGCGACCGGTGACGCCTTTGGCCGTCGACTCGATCGCCACCATCGGTGCCGGACGTGGAGTTGCCGCGCCCCTGCCACCGGTAGCCGGCGGGGCATCCGTCCCGATGCAGTGACGCTCGCTCTTCACGAGCGCAATCAGCTTCTCGCGGCCGACCACCTCGCCTCGAATGTTGCTCGCGAAGTAGCCGGTCTCGGGGACGAAGACGTCCGCGTAATCTTCAGCCGCGCAACTTCCAAGAGCCTTCGCGTACTTGACTGTCAGCTCTTGAATGTCCGCGCGGTCCTGCGCCGTCAGTGTTTGCTGCGCGCTGGCCGTGCCCGCCATCAGCAGGAGCGCACCGAGGATCATCAACGCACCGTTCTTCATGACTCTCTTCCCGGTCCGGCTAAAGCCGGACACTACGGCTTCCGGCTAGAGCCGGACGCTACGGCCGCTATTTCGTTTCCGTGCCCGTCGCCGAAGCGATGAAGGTCCTCGCCTTGAAACGCCACCCTTCCGGCGTTTTCGCGTAGACATCCTCGTAATGGCCGCCAAGAAACACGGAGCTGGGCTGACCCATCTCGCCGATGTCCACGGCCACGAGGTACTGCTTGCCGATTGCTCCGTCAGCCGTCGCCTCGATCACGTGGTTCGCAAGGAAATGGCGCGTGTAATTCGCTCCGTGCGGCGCCCGGCTGGCCATCGTCGCGAGGTTCTGGCGCCCCTCGGTGCGCGGCTGTCGAAAGACCGCATCCGGCGTGAAGAGGTTTGCATACGACAGCCCTTCATCCGGGTTCTGATCGAGCGCATATGGATAGCGCGACACCAGTTGCTGGATTTCGATGTAGTCCTCGGCAGTCAGCCTGGGGCCCGCCCCAGATGATGCGTTCGATGCGGGAGCGACACTCAGCGCTCGCGGCACGCTCAACGTTGCGGGCGGTGGCTGAACCGGCGCTCCTGATGTCGATTCGAAGAAGCTGCGCGATTTGAAGCGCCATCCCTGCGGCGTCTTGACGTACACGTCGTTGTAGAGGCCACCGTGATCGATCCTGCTCTTCGCGCCGTTGCCGCCGTTGCCGATGTCGAAGATGCCGACATACGTTCGTCCAACGGCACCGCCCGGCGTGGGCTCGATGACGACATTCATCACGTAGTGGCTGACGAAGTTGGGCCCTCGTTTTCCACCGCGCGAGAGCGCTGCGAGTCGATCGCGCCCCTGGTACGTCCTGCCGTTCGGCCCCTGATTCGTTCCGGTGAACGTCGCATCTGGCGCGTACAGGTCCGCGTACGCGAAGCCATTGTCGGCGCCCGTGTCGAGCGCATAGCCGTACCGGTAGACCAGTTGCTCGATCTCGAGATAGTCGAGCGCCGTGAGCACTGGCGTCGGAGACGTCGATTGCTGGGCGGATGTTCCACTGAAATCCAAGAGAGTCGCCCCAAGAAACGCGGCGGCGAGCAGACGAGGCGCCTCCACGTCAGCGTGCCTCCGCCTCTCGAGGGGGACGCGGGCGAGGACCGCCTTCGGACGGAATGAATTGCCGGCGCTTGAACCTCCAGCCTTCCGGCGTTTTCACGTAGGCATCCTCGTAGTGGCCGCCTCCAAAGACATCGTTCGGCCGATCGCCGTCGCCCATCCGTAGCTGAAGCAGATATTCCTTGCCGATGGCCCCGTCGCTCGTCGGCTCGATTACGTGGTTCACGATGAAATGAAACGCGGACTGCGGACCACGGGTGTTGCGACGCGCGAGGGCCGCGAGCGCGTCGCGTCCCTTCGTCTCGCGGCCCATGCGATCCGCGAAGGCACCATCTGGGGCGAAGAGCGACGCGTAAACGTTGCCATTGTCCGCGCCGGTGTCAACGGCGTACGCGTAGCGCGCCACGAGTTGGCGAATCTCGATGTAGTCGGCCGCGGTCAGGCCGGCGAAGCTGGCAGCCGGCCTACCCGCCGCGATTGCCACCGCTTGTGAGCGAGCGGCCTGGGAGCCCTGTCCGGACACGACGTGGACTGTCCAGACCAGCGCCAGAACGATGACGCCCACGATAGACGCGGCTCGTGCATAGCGAACGGTCATTGTTTTGCAGTGGCCACCCTCAACTCACGGAGAAGCGGCGAGATCTCTGATTTCGAGGGCCCTTATCATCCGCTGTCGGGACTCCTCCCGATATCCCCAGTTTGGGGGGGATACCACTCTACGCTCGATGGCTTTGGGAGAAAACTGTCAACCCCAATTCACAACTCCCAATTTCCAAGAATGCTTGGGAGTTGGAGGTTGGGCGTTGACGCATTTCCCAGACGTGCCTAAGGCCTAGGGAATATGAATGATTCCCCGTCGCAGCGCCTCAGCCAGGGCAGCCGTCCTGTCGTGCACATTGAATTTCAGGAAGATGCTCTTGATGTGAGCGCTGGCCGTGTCCCCGCTGATTCCGAGTGCCGCTGCGATTTCCTTGTTTCTCTTGCCTGTCGCGAGCAGCTCGAGCACCTGAGATTCGCGGAAGGTCAGTGAGGGCTGGTTGGCCCGCTGCTCGAGCACGGCAGCAATTTCCGGAGGAATGGCTCGCTGGCCGGCATGCACGTCACGGATGACCCTGATGAGGTCGTCAGGCAGCGTGTCCTTCAACAGATAGCCCACCGCCCCGGCCGCGACCGCCCGGTAGATGTCCTCGTCGCCGTGATACATGGTCAGCACGACGATTCGCGCGTCGGGCTGGCGGTTGCGAATCGCCTGAATGGCCTGGACACCGTTCATCGTCGGCATCTCCAGATCCATCAACGTGACGTCGGGCTGGAAACGGAGGAACTGCTCGACCGCCTGCTCTCCATCGGCGGCTTCGGCGACAACGGTCATGTCGGGCTGCACGCCGACGATGCGGGCGATGCCTTCACGCATGAGACGGTGATCGTCGACACACAGGACTCGAATTGGGGTGCCCATGGTTACTCCGCCGCCATTGGTACGGCGGCCTCGATCGTGGTACCGGCTCCGGGATTGCTGACGAGCGCAAGGCGTCCGCGAAGCCGCGCCGCACGCTCGCGCATCGTGAGGAGGCCAAGGTGCTCGCCCGACGCAGGCGCCGGATCACGTTCTGCCGGAACGAACCCGCAGCCGTTGTCCGTGATCGTGAGCTTCACGCCGTCCTTCTCGAAGTGCAGGATGATGTGGATCTGCGTCGCGCGGCCGTGTTTGACGGCGTTGGCAACCGCCTCCTGCGCAATCCTCAGGAGTTGCACGTCGGCATCGCCGGCGCACGCGCGCGGGCGGCCCGTGACCGAGAACTCGGTGCGAATGCCTTTGGATTTCGTCGTGTGCTCGGCCAGCTCGCGCAACACGTCCACAAGGGCACGCGGCTTCATCGAGTTGTTGCGCAGCTCGAGGATCGATTCACGCGCTTCCCGAAGGCAATGTCCGACCTGTTTTCGAAGCCGGCGCAGCCCATCTCGAGCAGGATCCTGGGACGGCTCGAGCTGCGTGGCGATCGTTTCCAGCTCGACACCAATCGCCGCGAGGCTCTGAAGCAGCGTGTCGTGAATCTCGCGACTGACGCGCGCGCGCTCGGCAAAGACTAGCGCAAACTGATTGCGCACCGCACGCAGCCTGAGCCACCAGGCCGCGGCAAAGACCAGCATCAAGCCGAGCACCGAAAACGCCGCAAACTCCCGTGTGCGGTACAACGGCGGTGCGACTGAGAACTCCCACCGCGCGGCTTCGGTCCACTCCCCGTTCGCGGTTGTACTCACTCTGAAGCGATAGTTTCCGGAAGGCACGTTCGAATAGGTCGCATCACGCGCGTTGCCGGCATAGACCCACTCGTCGTCGAGCCCTTCGAGCATGTACCTGAAACGCAGTTTTGACGACGACGACAGGCTGATGCTGCCGTACTCGATCCGCAAGGTCGAGGTCCGGGCGGGCAGCGACAGGCCGCGTTCGGCCGAGATGCGACGCCCGTCCGCCACGATCGCCTCGATTTGCGGCGGCGGTGGACGCCTCGATGGTGGGAGGCTGCTCGGATCGATGACGGTCATGCCAAGACCGGTGGCAACCCAGAGACGGCCGTCACCGCCGCGGACTCCACCGACGCCGGCCTGCCACGTCTGCGAACCGAGCTGCATCCCGTCCGATTCGTCGTAGAGCGAGTATTCGAGTTGGTACGACGGATTGCCCGCGACCTTGTCGACTTCATTCGGATGAAAGCGGATGACGGCCGCGCCCGAGTTCACACCAACCCAGATGTCCCCCTGAAGGTCTTCGACCAGTACAGGAACGAGATCTTTGAGCGGCGCGTTGTCCTGGGTGATGGACGTGACGCGCCCGTTCTGGATGCGGCTCACACCCCCTGACGTGCTGAACCAGATCGCGCCCTTGGCGTCTTCGAGGATAGCGAGGACGGTGCCACGAGCGACCCCCTCGCTCACGCCAAAGCTTCGGAAGGCGCCCTTCTCATAGAGGCCGACACCACCCGACAGCATCCCGATCCAGACCCGCCCCTGCTTGTCCGTGAGAATCGACTGACAGGCGCGATCGGCGAGCTCGGACTTTTCGTCGAAGCGCGTCAACTCTTTCCCGTTCCACGACATCACGCCCTTGAGGGCGGTGCAGAGCCACAGCGTGCCATCGAAGTCCGTTGTGAGAGCCATCACTCGGCTCGTTCGAACCGCGTCCGGCACCTCGACGGGCACGAAGCGTCCATTCACGAACTGGCTGATTTGCTGCGCAGCGGAAATCCACAGCGTTCCACGCCGATCGCTGTGCAGGGCCATCGTCTGCGACACGCTGTAGGAGGTTCGACCGGTGCTCGAAAACTTGTTCAGACCGTGACCCGTGGCGACCCAGACATTGCCATCGCTGTCGACCGTTGCCGTCCGGACACCCTCATTGGTCAGACCCTCGAGCTGCGACACGCTGCTGAAGGCGCTCTCGGAAAGGCGCAGCAGGCCGCCGCGCATACCGACCCAGATATTTCCTTCGCGATCTTCGTAGAGCGAGCGCGGTGATCCGGCGAGGCGATGCTCGTATTCGACGCGTTCGATGATCGCTGACTGGTCGAGCGGATTGCGAACGCGCATCAGCCCGCCGCCAAACGCGGCGGCCCAGATCTGACCGTGACCGTCGCGCATCAACCGCCAGGCGCCGGTGGGAAGCCGGATCTTGCGATCGTGTTGCGGGGCCGAATGGGTTGACAGCCGCTTGATCACCTCTTGCGAGTCGGTCACCCAGATCGCACCCGAGGCGTCCTCGACAAGGCTCTGAACGTTGGTCTCGGTCGCGTCAACCAGCTCGAAGGTGTCCTTTTTTCGCTGATAAACCCCCGACGCGGTGCCGGTCCAGAGTCGACCGGCACGATCTTCGTACAGGCTGAACGCTTCGGCGCCGCTTAATCCGTCGGCTGTCCCGAGCGCGGTCCAACGGCCGTTGAGGAATCTGAAGAGACCGCGCCGGCTCGCAACCCAGATGACGCCCTGGCGATCCTGGATCATCGCCGCCACCCCGGGCGGGGCGCCGTCGGACGGCGCGTAACGAACCATCTGACCTCGATGGATCCGGACGATTCCGCCGCCGCCCCCAAAACCTACCCAGATGCTGCCGTCATGAGACCCGATGATCGCGTGGACCGGCCCGCTCGGAAGCCGAGACGCCGGATCGGCGGGTTCCCATGGAGTGAAATGGTTGCCATCGAAACGAAGAAGGCCAGTCGGCCCTCCGAGCCACAAGTAGCCTTCGAGATCCTGCGCGAGGGTGAAGACGTCGCCCGGCATACCCTTTTCAGAGGCCCAGACCGCCATCGTGTAATTCGATGCAACTGATTCGTCGCCCGCGAAGGCCGCGCCAGCGGTGCCGGCGCACACGATCATCGTCAGAACAACAACCAGGATCGGGGACCCGGGGCTGGAAACTCCAAGGCGGCGAGGGAAAATTTCGCGCAGCATCATGGGGGCGCGACGGCCCGACATTATCGCGAGTCGGCTGTCTCGGCGGCAAGTACCCCTTTGGTCAGCGCTGCTCCAGTGGGACAAAACGCTGCGGGTAGGCAGGGCCGGTGTACTCGGCGCGCGGGCGTATGAGCCGATTATTGGCGTATTGCTCCAGAATGTGCGCCGTCCAGCCTGACATGCGACTGACGGCAAAAACCGGCGTGTAGAGATCGATCGGGATGCCGAGGGCATAGTAGGTCGACGCGGAGTAGAAGTCGACGTTTGGATTCAGCTTCTTCTCACCTTTGACGATCGCCTCGATCCGCTGGGACATATCGAACCACACCGTGTTGCCGGATCGCTTGCCGAGATCCTGTGACATGCGGCGCAGGTGCGTCGCGCGCGGATCCTCGGTCTTGTAGACGCGATGGCCGAAGCCCGGGATCTTCTCCTTGCGCGCCAGCTTCCCGCGAATGACCTCATCCACGCGCTCTCCGCTCGCCGTCTGCCCGAGCTCGAGCAGCATCTTCATCACTTCGGCGTTCGCCCCGCCGTGGAGTGGTCCCTTCAGCGTGCCAATGGCAGCGACGATGGCGGAGTACATGTCGGTGAGCGTGGCTGCCGCGACGCGTCCCGCAAAAGTGGACGCATTCAGCTCGTGATCGGCGTGGAGGATGAGAGCCACGTCGAGCGCGCGAATGGCGGCGGAATTCGGACGCTCGCCGGTGAGCAGATACAGAAAGTTCGCCGCATGGTTCATCGCCGGGTCGGGCGCAAGCGGTCCGCCGCCCTTCTGAAGGCGGCCCCACGTCGCAACGATCGAGCCGACTTGTGCCGTCAGCCGCACGGCCTTGTTGTACTGAGCCTGAGGCGACGCATCGTCCAGGTCGGCGTCGTAGTGGGCCAACGCCGACGTGATCGTACGAAGCGCGTCCATCCCATCCACCGGAGGCAGGCTGCGCATCAATCGAATGACCGGCTCGGGCAGCGCTCGCGCCGCCGCCAGCTTCGATTGCAAGTCGCCGAGCTCCGCTCGCGACGGCAGCCGGCGATGCCACAGGAGGAAGCACACTTCCTCGAATGTGGCGTCTTTCGCCAGATCGTGGATGTCGTACCCGCAATACGCGAGCACGCCTCGATCGCCGTCCAGATAACAGATTGCCGACGACGTCGCGACGACGTCCTCGAGTCCGCCCTTCGATTTCTCAGCTGTAGCCATTTCAAGCGATCTTACGTAATCCCGGTCGCCTTCGCCTCTTTGCTATGCCGATTCTCGCGATCTCAGCGTAAATGCCTTTCGTTTGCAGTGGCGGACGATAGACTATCGACGTCGACGCGAGCATGAGCACGGTCCAGCAGCGCCAGGAACCCGCAGCCCGTCCAGGCGATCCTCTTCCGCCGCTGATTGCGGTGCTCCGCCCGCATCAGTGGCTGAAGAATCTCCTCGTCTTCGTGCCTGCCGTGGCCGCGCATCGCATTGAATGGAATACCGGAAGAAGCGCCATGCTGGCGTTCGTCAGTCTATGCCTGTGCGCATCCGGCGGTTACATTGTCAACGACCTGTTCGACGTGGAGGCCGATCGAGGGCATCCGCGAAAGCGCTTCCGTCCACTGGCATCAGGCCGGCTTTCGGTGAAGAGTGCCATCGCGCTGATCGTCATCATGTGGAGCATCGGGGTCGCAATCGGGACCGTTGCGCTGCCGGCCGCGTTCGTATGGACACTCGCTATTTACATCGCAGGAACGATCTCGTATTCGATCTGGCTCAAACGGGAGCCGTCGCTCGACGTCGTGGTGCTGGCAGGGCTGTATGTGTTACGCATCATCGCGGGTGGGGCAGCCACCGCCGTTCCCGTTTCGACGTGGCTGCTTGCGTACACGCTATTTGTCTGCCTCAGTCTCGCGCTGTTGAAACGGTTCATCGAGGTGCATGCGCAACCGACACCTCTCGGGCTTGCGGTCTCCAGACGAGGCTATCGGGCCGATGACGCGCAATGGCTCCACTCTGCCGGCCTCGCGGCCGCGTACCTGTCGGTGGTGATCCTGGCCATCTACGTGAATAACCCGTCCGTGTCGCTGCTGTATGCCCACTCAGATCGCTTGTTGCTGGCGTGTCCGCTCCTGCTGTACTGGTCCACACGAACGTGGCTGCGCGCACATCGCCGCCGCGCCCACGACGACCCAGTGCTGCTGCTGGCGCTCGATCCCATCACGTACGTCCTGCTGGCAATTTGCGTGATCATCGTAGCGGCCGCCGTGTGAGCACGTCACAGCGACCGGAATTCGAGAGCGTGTTGACCGGCTGGGGAAGAATGCCGGTGGTGCAGGGGGCCGAGTTACGGTCCGAGGATCTCGCACGTCTCACCGAGGATCTCCCGCTGGCGCGCGGCCTCGGTCGCGCGTACGGCGACGCTGCATTGCCCGCGCCCAATGACCGGCTCATTGCGGGCACGACGCTCGCCGATCGGATCCTCTCCTTCGACCCCGACACAGGAGTCCTCACCGCCGAAGGCGGCCTGTCGCTTGATGAACTGTGCAGGCTCTTTCTCCCTCGCGGGTTCTTCACGCCAGTCTCACCAGGGACGCGCTTCGTGACGCTCGGCGGCATGGTGGCCTGCGACGTGCACGGCAAGAATCATCATCGCGAGGGAACGTTCGGACGTCACGTTCTCTCCCTGACCGTCCGCACCGGCGCTGGCGACGTGGTCCGATGCTCGCCGGACGAACACGACGATCTGTTCCACGCAACGATCGGGGGAATGGGGCTGACTGGCGTCATCCTCACCGTCACATTGCTCCTGGCGCGTGTGCCATCGATGGCGATTGTGGAGGAGAGCGAACGCGCGGAGGATATCGATCAGTCGCTCGACGCGCTGAAGTCGGCGAGCGCGCAATGGCCGATGACAGCCGGGTGGATCGATTGCCTCGCAAGCGGACGCCACATGGGCCGTGGAGTCGTCTTTCGCGGACGGTGGGCCGAGCCGAACGAAGTGCCACCGTCTCCCCGCTCGCTGCCGCGAAACCTGTCGGTGCCAATCGACGTCCCGGGCTGGCTCCTGAGCGAACCGACGGTGCGGGCGTTCAACGCATTGATCTACTGGCGATACGGGGTGCGTGGCCGATCGGCGATCGTGCATCCCTACACGTTTCTCTATCCGCTCGACGCCGTCTCGCACTGGACGCGGCTCTACGGATCACGTGGCTTCACGCAGTATCAGTGCGTGTTACCGGACGGCTCGGGCCGCGCCGCCGTCACGCGTCTTCTGAGCGTCCTCACTCGACGAGGCGGCGCCTCCTTTCTCACGGTCATCAAGGACTGCGGTGCCGAAGGCTCCGGCCTTCTCTCGTTCCCCAGGCCGGGCATCTCGATTGCGGTCGACCTGCCAATGCGGCACGGCACCCAGGCGCTCGTCGACGCGTTGAACGAAGTCGTGATCGCCGAGGGCGGGCGCATTTACCTGGCGAAGGATGCCCTCACGCGCCGCGAGCACTTTCAGGCGATGGAACCCCGGCTCGACGCCTTTCTCGCGGTTCGACGAAAGTGGGATCCCGAGCAACGCATTCGCAGCGCGCAATCGGTTCGGCTCTTCGGATGGTGATACGCCCCGCGAACGTGGTCGTTCTCGGCGCGACGAAAGGCATGGGACGCGCGGTCGCCCGCAGGATGGCGGAACGTGGCGATCGCGTCTTTCTGCTGGGCCGGGATCTCGAGGAACTGCAGTTGAGCGCCGCCGATCTGAAGTCGCGAAGTGCCGGCGCTTACGAGGTCGGCATCGCGCAGTGCGATCTGCAACGGCCCGAGACGTTCGAGACGGCGCTGGAGCAAGCCGAGACCGCTCTCGGGCCGCTCGACATCGTCGTCGTGACAGCGGCGCAATTCGCGACTCAGGATCGGCTGGAGCAGGACACAGGTCTCGCGCACCGGCTGCTGACCGTCAACTTCGCGAACACCGTGATGTTCTGCGAGCTCGCCCGCAAGCGCCTGATCGCTCGCGGCGGCGGAACGCTCTGCGTCTTCAGCTCCGTCGCCGGTGAGCGCGGGCGGAAGCGAGTGGTGTTGTACGGCGCGTCGAAGGCGGGATTGAGCGGATACCTCGAGGGCCTCGACCACCGGTACCGCCATGCGGGACTCGTCACGGTGTGTGTGAAGCCCGGGTTCGTCACAACGTCGATGACAGAAGGATTACGGCGGCCGCCGTTTGCGGGCGACGCCGACGCCGTAGCGAAGCGCGTGCTCGACGCCATCGACCGGCGAAAGCCGGTCGTGTACGCGCCGGCCGCCTGGGCTTTCGTGATGTTCTGGATCCGGCTTCTGCCGCGTTTCGTGATGCGGCGTCTGGACTTCTAGAAAACTATTTAACCGGTTTCAGGCCACGGTACAGCGCCTCGACGAATTGCGTCGCGGACCAGCCCGGCGCCGCGCCGTACAACCCGTCGTACTCCATCGTCGGTCGCGCGGCCTGCACCTGCGCGAGTGTCATCCCGCGGTTCACCATGTCCTGCACGCGATCGCGGATGATCGTCGTCATGTCGCGGTACTCGACCAGATCGGCTTCGTCCGAGATGCGGCCGTGGCCCGGTATGAGCATGGTGCCGCCCTCGGTCTTCTCTCCAGAGATCACCAGATCGAGCAGCTGATTCAGGCCATCGAGAACACCCTGGATGCTGCCGCCGCGCTGGGCATCGATGATCGGGTAACTGACTGTCGAGTACACGTCGCCGGTTGCGATGACATCCGATCGTCGGAAGAACACGATGCTGTCGCCGTCGGTATGTGCAGACGGAAAGTGAACGATTTGCACACCCTCGCCGTTGTAATAGAACTCCTTGTGCTTCCCTGAGAACGTGGACGTGGGCCACGCAATCACCGGCGTCGGCGCCTGCGATCCGGCTGGCGCACTCATGCGATTCAACGTCTCCTCGTGCGCGATGATCTCGGCACGGGCGACGGTGCCGGCACCCACTACCGCAACGCCGCGACCCGATATCGGCGCGCCCGACGCGCCGACCTTCTCATTTCCGCCGACGTGATCGGCGTGCGAGTGCGTGTTGATGATGTTGCGAACCGGCCGGTTGGTCAGCTGACGCACCGCCGCCAACACGGCATCCGCATTCTGCTCAGTACCCGTGTCGACGAGGATCGGACCAAGGTTGCCGACCTGGACTGCGATATTCGATCCGGCGCCGATGATGACGTGGACGTTGCCCTGAACAGGCATCGTGTACAGACCGCCTTCACGGCGAGGCGGCGACACCGGCGCACCGCTCTGCGCGCGGCCGTCAACGTGCGCCGACAGCGCTCCGATGATGACGGCAGCGGCGACGACAAGAATCTGTTTCAACATCGACAGCCTCAGCGGCGTGCCGGCGGCGCCGGGATGGGCATCGTTTTGACCTTGTCCATGTACTGCGGGTACATCGTCTCGGCACCGCCGCGCGTCGGTGGGACAGGCAGCCCGTGCAGTGCCGCGAACTCGGTGAGAAACGGGTTCTTGCCCGGCAGATGGTGGGGGACGTATGCCGGATCGCGCCCGGGCACCTCGTCGTCAGCCTGACAGAACAGCCACGCCTGATACTGGTTCGGTGTCGTTGCCGCGTCGAGAAGCAGGTTGGTGGTCTTGACGAGCGGCTCCTCGAGGAAGACCGGGTCCTCCGTGATCGAGACCTGCGTCAACACGTTGTCGTGGCGGATGAAGTACTCCGTCATCGTGGCCTTCGCGCTCATCGGGATACCGTTGCGCCGATGCCATCCCTGCTTGATGTGTGTCGTATGCACCTTGAGCACGCGGCCCTGCCACTCGCCGGTTGAGAACCCCATCCAGGTATGCGGCGCCTCTTCCGGTGGATGCGGACGGCCATCCAGCCAGATCGTTCGCTCCTGTGCGTAGGTGCTCAGAAAGTGTTTGATGGCGACGACTGTCTGGGTGCCGGGATCGATCTCTTCCGTGATCCGAACGCGAATGGGTCCCCGGTAGATATAGGGCGAGACGTGCGCGCGGCATTGATGTTCGGGAAGCGTGAGGCGAGACGCATCCCAACTGTCGGCGTACTGTCGACCAGCCGCGTTTACCGGAATTCCGAGATAGTCGCCGAGCTCTGGCCCTGGGCCGCGCTCGGGCTGATCCTCGTGAAAAGTACCGACCCAATCTCCGTTCAAGAAACTTTGTGCCGCGACTGGCGTCGTGCTCAGCGTAAGAGCCAGCAGCGTGATGAATGAAAGCGTCAAACGCGCCATGAGTTCCCTCGATTCGGGCACCCATATTACACGGCTGTTGGGCTGGCGTGCCGCTGCGGGCTATCGGCTTCTCGGAGGGCGGGTCTTGCTTTGTAGACCCGCCCATCAGCCGTTCACCAGCTGATACAACCGCTCTTCACAATTCGACTCCGACGGACCGTCCCGCATCGCATTCTCGGCGGCGGAGGTTCGCATGGTTTCGCTACGTCGATCGACGCTCGCAGCTCTTGGCCTTCTGCTCGCACTCGCAACGTCAGCCGCCGAGAACACCCGATCGTTTCAAGTCCAAGTAACCGGCTCTGGCCGTCCCATCCTGCTCATCCCTGGACTCGCCTCCTCAGGCGACACGTGGATGACGACGGTCGATCACGTGAGCGGAAGATTCACCTGTCATGTGCTGACGCTCGCCGGATTCGCCGGCACACTCGCCATCGAAGGGCCGCTCTTCCCAACCGTCCGCCGCGAGCTGGCTGAATACATCCGCAGGCAGCATCTCGATCGCCCGATCGTGATCGGTCACAGCCTCGGCGGCATGCTCGCGATGGCGTTGGCCGCGGATCATCCCGATCTCGTTGGGCCACTCGTGATGGTCGATGCCATGCCTTTCCTCGCCGGCCCGAACATGCAGGTGAAGAGCCTCGAGGAGGCCCGGCCGATTCTCGCGAAGATCGATGCCTACATGTCGTCGATGACGCCGCAGCAATGGAACGCGTACGCCGCGTCCGGCACCAGCACGCGGTACATGGTGACGAGTGCAAGCGACGCCGAGACACTGGTCAGGTGGAGCGTGGCGACTGATCGCCACACGCTCACTCGCGCACTCATCGAGGCGTACAGCGTTGACCTGAGGGACGACATCGCGAAGATCACATCGCCGGTTCTGGCGCTCGGCACGTGGCGCGGCTGGCACGATCAACTGGCGGCAAACAAGATCGACGTTCCGAAGGAAGCCTTCATGGGCTCGTTCGCCGAGCAGTTCTCACAGCTTCCGCGCCTCCACTTCGTATTGCACGACACGGCGAGGCACTTCATCATGTGGGACGATCCGACATGGTTTTTCCGCGAGATCGACGCATTTCTCGCGGATCCGATCGCGGCGACGCGCGACCGTGGCTTTGAGAGCAAGTAGTGTCCGGCTTCAGATGGACCTCGTCGTGAGACCTGCCATGAGCGTCATGATGCAGATGAAGAATCCGCCCGGCGAACCGCCACCGCCGGCGACCCGCGTCTATTGGAAATGTCAAGCGGCGGGATGGGGCAGCTTCGTCCTCTACACGCTCGCCTTCTACGTCGCATTCGCGACCGTGCGCTGGGAGGTCGTCCTCAGCATCATCGTCATCGACGGCGTGCTCTGCCCGGCGCTGACGCACGGGCTCCGCGGCTGGATGTATCGACGAGGCTGGACCAGGCTCCCGGCGCGCGCGCGTCTTCCACGGACAATTGCCGCAGCGTTCCTGCTGACCATCGGCGTATCCACGCTCGTGCTCGTCGTCGCTCGTCTCATTCCGGGCAACGAAGGATTCGATCGGGTCGGCGCGTTCTGGATGTTCGTCACGTTCCTATGGGCGTTCAACGGCTGGCTCATGATCTACTTCGCGCTTCATGCCCGCCGGCGACGGGATGCGCGCGAGCTCGAATTGACTCTCGACGCGCGCAACGCCCAGCTCGAGATGCTGCGCGCGCAGGTGAACCCGCACTTCCTCTTCAATTGCCTGAACTCGCTTCGGGCTCTCATCGCCGAGAATCCGGAGCGTGCCGCGTCGATGGTGACGAGTCTCTCCGATCTGCTTCGCTATTCGCTTCAGTCAGACCGCAGGCACACGGTCAGCCTCGCCGAGGAACTGGCGATCGTCGACGAGTACGTGTCGCTCGAGCGTGTGCGGTTCGAGGATCGTCTGCGCTTCGAGCGCACACTCGATCCAGGAGTGCTGGAGGCCCGCGTCCCTCCCATGCTCGTTCAGGTTCTCGTTGAAAACGCGGTCAAGCATGGCGTCGCCGCACTGCCAGAAGGCGGAGTTGTGCGAGTGCGCGCAACTCTCGATGGCGGCAACATGACGCTTTCAGTGTCCAACTCCGGCTCCATGCGGCACGCGTACGACGCGGGTGGACACGGCCTTCGCAACGTGATGACCAGGCTCCGGCTGCTCTACGACCATCACGCGTCGTTCTCGCTGACCGATACCACTGGCGAGACGGTCGCGACCGTCACACTTCCAGTCGAGCCCGCTCATGAACGCGCTGCTGGTTGACGATGAGCGGCTCGCGCGGCAGGAACTGCGCCGCCTGCTCAGCGCGCACGGTGACGTGTCGATCGTCGGGGAAGCCGTTAACGCAGACGAAGCCGTCGAGCGGCTCGCGGACGCGACGATCGATCTCGTGTTTCTGGACATCCAGATGCCCGGCGCCTCCGGGTTCGACGTGCTGGAGCGTCTCGACCGCGTACCGCTCGTGGTGTTCACCACGGCATTCGACGAGTTTGCGGTGCGCGCGTTCGAGGTCAATGCGTTCGATTACCTGATGAAACCCGTGCGGCCGGAACGCCTGGCCTCTGTCCTCGACAAGGCGCGTACGACGCTGACGGCGCCGCGTGACGCGCAACCCGCCAGGCCACGTTCCGCGACCGACCGTGTCTTTCTCCGTGACGGCGAGCGCTGCTGGATCGTGCAATGGGCGGAAATCGTCCTGTTCGAAGTGGAAGGTAACTACGCGCGCGCCTACTTCGGGGGCAACCGCCCGCTTATTCGCGTGTCACTCAACGCGCTCGAAGCGAAGCTGGACCCGGCGGTGTTCTTCCGCGCAAGCCGTCAACACATCGTGAATCTGCGATTCATCGAGTCGGTCGAATCCACGTCCGACGACACGTACATCATTCATCTGAAGAACAAGATCGAAGTGCCAGTGTCACGACGGCAGTCGCGACAGCTGCGAGAGAGTCTGGGATTGTGAATGAAAACGGCGCGTCTAAGACGCGCCGCTACGCTACCCCCGCCCTACGTCTCTTCTTCGGCCACCGGCTTGAAGACCATTTCGCCGGCGTACTGCTGGATGATCGAGAGCAGGCCCGTGTAGAGGAAGCCGACCTGGAAGAGGACGAGGAATGGAACCGTTCCGAAGATGCCGTTTGCGAGCGCGTAGAACACCGTGGCCGTGAAGTACAGTCCGAGCGCCAGCTCGATCATCGGCTGAACGACGAAGCTCTGACGGTACTTCTTGTTGATCCACTCGTCTGCCGCCGCCTCGATGCGATACTTCGGCGTGCGCGCGAATTCGCTCTGACGATTGAACATCGCCTCGAAGACGGCGCGAGAGTTGTTGACGGCGAGCCCGATGCCGATCGACATCAGGAACGGCAGGTACTTGATGCGCGTGACCCAGTCGGCGTGCAGCTCACGCTGGCAGACGAGATAGAAGTTTGCCACCGATGCCGTCGCCGCGAAGAAGAGCGGCACGTCGATCAGCAGCATCTCGTACCAGCCCATGTTGTAGCGAATGACCATCGCCGGCGCCATCAGCACCGACAGCACGCAGATGAGCGGGTAGTTGAAGTTTGCGGTCAGGTGGAAGAACGCCTCCGCCTTCACGCCGAACGGCATCGATGACCGCAAGATCTTCGGCAGCAGCTTGCGGCAGGTCTGAACCGATCCCTTCGCCCAGCGGTGTTGCTGCGACTTGAAGGAGTTCATCTCGACTGGAACTTCCGCCGGCGCAATCAGGTCCGCCAGGAACACGAACTTCCAGCCACGAAGCTGCGCGCGGTAGCTGAGATCGAGATCCTCGGTCAGCGTGTCGTGCTGCCAGCCACCGGCATCGGTAATCGCCTCGCGACGCCAGATTCCTGCCGTGCCGTTGAAGTTGAAGAAATAGCCGGCGCGGTTGCGGCCGCCATGCTCGAGCACGAAGTGACCGTCGAGCAGAATCGACTGGATCTTCGTGAGCAACGAGTAATCCTGGTTGATATGACCCCAGCGCGCCTGCACCATCGCGATCGCCGGGTCGACGAAGAACGGCACCGTGCGCGTGAGGAAGTCGGGCGTCGGGATGAAATCGGCATCGAAGATCGCGATGAAGTCGCCCTTGGCCACTTTCATGCCGGCTTCGAGCGCGCCCGCTTTGTAACCGGTTCGATCGGTCCGATGCAGATAGGTGATGTCGATGCCCCTGGCCGCGTTTCGCCGCACCGCCTGCTCGGCGACACTGCGCGTCTCGTCGGTGGAATCGTCGAGCACCTGGATTTCCAGCAGCTCGCGCGGGTACTCCAATCGACACACCGCGTCGATCAGCCGATCGGCAACGTACATCTCGTTGTAGATCGGAAGCTGAATCGTGACTGGCGGAAGCGCGCCAAGCGGGCCGGCGGGAACAGGTTGCTTCCCTTTATTCTTCATGTACAGGTACACAAGGTAGTACCTGTGCCAGCCATAGACAGCGAGAATGACAAGAACGAAGAAGTACGTACCGAGAATGAGCGTTTCGGAGGCAGTCATTCGACAGGACTGTGCCGACGGGGCATGAGCACTCCAATTATATTGGCGCGTTGCACAGAGTTCAATGAAACTGGGGCCTTTTCTGCGTTTCCTTCACGTGAGCCATGACCGAAACTGAACTCCAGCGACTGCTCGAAGCGGTCTCAGCCGGATCGATCGAGGCTGGCACAGCTGCAACGCAAATTCTTGCTGCGCTTCGCGCGGCTCCCTTCGACGACCTTGGCTTCGCTCGAGTCGATCACCATCGCCACCTGCGGCAGGGGTTTCCTGAAGTCGTACTCGGGTTAGGGAAAACACCCGCACAGATCGCGGCGATTGCCGAGCGCATCGTCTCAGCCGGACATTCGCTGCTCGTCACCCGCACTACGCTCGAGGCATTCGACGCGGTGCGCGACGTGGTACCTCATGCGACCTTCCATGGCGAAGCGCGCGCGATCACTCTCAGCCAGGGCGAGATCCCGCGCGGCCATGGCATCGTCCTCGTCGCGTGCGCAGGGACATCTGATCTACCAGTCGCCGAAGAGGCTGTGGTGACAGCCGAGCTCATGGGAAACAGCGTCGATCGTCTCTACGACGTCGGCGTCGCCGGCTTGCACCGCCTCCTTCAAGCGCAGGATCGGCTGCATCGCGCGCGCGTTCTCATCGTGGTCGCGGGAATGGAAGGCGCATTGCCCAGCGTGATCGGTGGCCTCGTGCGCGTTCCCGTGATTGCCGTGCCAACGAGTGTCGGTTACGGCGCCAGCTTCAACGGCATTGCGGCGCTGCTCGGAATGCTCAACAGCTGCGCCAGCGGCGTGTGCGTCGTCAACATCGACAACGGGTTTGGAGCGGCGTGCGTCGCTAGCCGAATCAATCATCTGTAACTGCCAATCCCAACTCCCAATTCCGAATCAGCTAAGGCCTTGTGCGTTGGGCGTTGGGAGTTGGAAGGTGCTGCCGTGGTACACTAAATAGTTCGGGCACGACCCTTCCATCCAGAATCTCCATGCATGCGGGCGCCCTGAGGGCTCTCGAGTTCGATCGCATAGTTGAAGTGGTCTCTGGCCTCGCCGTCACGCCGACCGGCCAAGCCAGGCTGGCAGAGCTGCATCCCCTCACTGAGGCACCGCGCGTCATCGCGTTGCAGCGCGCCACCACCGAGGGCACCCGCTTCCTCAACGATCACCCCGGGTTTCCACTTCGCGCGCCGTCGGATCTCGACGCCATCCTCGACGCGCTCTCCATCGACGGACGAGCGCTCGAATCGCTCCGGCTCCTGAAGCTTGGCGATTATCTCGAGTCGATTGAGCAGTCGCGCCAGGTGATCAGAAAAGTCGGATCCGCGTTTCCGATCCTCAGCCAGCAGGTCGACGCCGTCGCATCGTTTGCGTCCGAGATCGCCGATGTGCGGAGGAAGATCGAACCGGCGGGCGACGTGGCCGACAACGCGAGCCCGGCGCTGGCGCAGATTCGGGATCGGCTGCGCCGGCAGAAACAGCGCCTGCGGTCCACCCTCGATTCGTTTCTGCGCGGCCGCGAGACGGCGAAGTATCTCCAGGAACAGGTCGTCACCGACCGCAACGGTCGGCACGTTCTCATGGTCCGCGCTGAACATCGATCGGCTATCCCGGGAATCGTGCATGGTGGCTCCGCCAGCGGTGCCAGCCTGTTCGTCGAGCCACTCGAGACCGTTGAGATCAACAACGACATCGTTGCGCTCGAGGAGCAGGAGGCGGAGGAGGTGCAACGCATCCTGTTGGCGCTCACCGACGCCTTCCGCTCACGTCCCGAGGAACTCGAACGGACCGTCGAAGTCGCCACCGCACTGGATGTGATCCAGGCACGTGCCCGCTTTTCGATCATGACGAGCTCGGTCGAACCGATCATCGCCGCCGATGGAACGTTTGAACTAAAAGGCGCACGGCATCCGCTTCTCATGCGCTCGGTGATCGACCGCCTCGACGAAGAAGAACCGTCGAGCCCCGAGCCCCGAGTCCCGAACCCCGAGTCGCGAGTCGCGAGTCCCGTCCCAGTAGACATCCTCCTCACCCCGCCGACCCGGATTCTCGTGATCACGGGCCCGAACACCGGCGGCAAGACTGTGGCGCTGAAGACCGGCGGGCTCCTGGCCGCAATGGCGCAATCCGGGCTGCATATCCCCGTCGACGTCGGATCGCGTATTCCGGTTTTCAAATCGCTGTTTGCCGACATCGGTGACGAGCAGTCGATCTCGGCCAGTCTCAGCACGTTCTCGGCACACATCACGAACATCGTCTCGATGGATCGCTCGCTGACGCTCCCGGCCCTCGTCCTCGTCGATGAGATCGGCGCGGGCACGGATCCAGTCGAAGGAGGCGCGCTCGGCATCGCCGTCATCGACCACTTCCGCAAGCGCGGCGCCCACCTGATCGCGACAACTCACTACGATTCGCTGAAGTCGTACGCCTCGACAACCGAAGGCGTGGCCAGCGCCGCGTTCGGATTCACGCCGGAAACGTTCGCGCCCACCTATCGCCTTCTCTACGGATCACCTGGACGCAGCCTCGCTATCGAGATTGCCGCCCGGCTGGGAATGCCGTCCGCCGTCATCGCCTTTGCGCGCGAAAACCTCAGCGACCGCGAGAAACAACTGGCCGAACACCTGGCGCGCGTGGACGATGACCTCAGGAGGCTGGAAGCGGAGCGCAGGACAGTCGCCAGAGAGCGCGCCGCACTGGTCGATACGGAACGGGCGCTCAGATCGCGCGAAGACTCGGTTCGCGAACGCGAGAATACGTATCGGCGTCGACTCGACGCCAAGCTCGACGATCAGCTTCGGGAAGGCCGGCGCCAGATCGACACGATCATCGAAGGGCTCAAGGCGAAGACGGCGGAGATGACGCAGGAAGCGGCACGACACGCCGCAGCGACGCTCAATACGGGCGAGGCTGGATCGGTGCGCGCCGACGCGCGGCAGGCGCTCGAACGTGTGGTCGGGCGGCTCAAAACCGGACCGGAATCGGGCCGGGCGTCAGCACCTTCATCGACACCTGAAGCGCAGGGACCCATCGAGCCTGGCTCGAGAGTGACTGTCGGCGCTCTCGGACTCGAAGGCGTCGTGATCGAAGTGCAGGGCAAACACGCCGAGATCGACATGAAGGGAAAACGCCTGCGTGCCCCGCTTCGTGATCTGCGGGCGATCGGCCGTGCGGGACAATCCGAGGGCACACAGGCGCAAGTAAGGGTCAGCGTTGATCTGCAGCCGCGCGAGGGCGCGTTATCGGAGGTCAACGTCATCGGGTGCACCGTCGACGAGGCGATCGCACGCGTCGAGAAGTTCCTCGATGAATCCACGGTCGGCGATCAGCAGGTGGTGCGTATCATTCACGGTCACGGCACCGGCCAGTTGCGGCGCGGGCTCGCGGCGTTCCTGAAGGAGCACCCGCTCGTCGCCAAGTTCGATCTCGCGCCAACCAATCAAGGCGGTGGTGGCGTGACCGTCGTGGAGTTAAAGGACTGACGCCCAAGGGCGACGCGACATGGCTCTTTATCCCCAGTCGTTCCTCGATGACCTCAAGCACCAGGCGGACATCGTCGTCGTCATCCAGGACTACGTCCCGCTCAAGAAGGCAGGCGCCAACTACATGGGGCTGTGCCCGTTCCACGGCGAGAAGACGCCTTCGTTCAGCGTCAGTCGGGACAAAGGCTTCTTCTACTGCTACGGCTGCGGCGCCGGCGGTGACGTCATCAAGTTTCTCGAACTGCACGAGAAAGTGGGGTTCCAGGACGCCGTCAAGCAGCTCGCTCAACGCTTCGGGATGACGATTCCCGAACAAGAGCAAAGTGACGAACAGAAAGCAGGTGCCGCCGAACGGGAGGCGCTCCTGAAGGTGCACGAGGCTGCCGCGGCGTGGCTTCGTGAGCAGCTGCTTTCCCCGGCAGGCGCCAGAATCCGGCGCCAGATCGTCGAGCGCGGCATCACTGATGCAACCGGGGAAGCGATGGGCCTGGGGTTTGCTCCTCCCTCGCGGACGGCGATGAAAGAAGGACTCCTCAAGCAGGGATTCTCCGAGGGCCTGTTACTTCGTGCTGGCCTCCTCGTTCAAAGGGATGAGGGGCCGACGGTGGATCGTTTCCGTAACCGCCTGATGATTCCAATCCGAAGGGACACTGGTTCCGTCATAGGTTTTGGGGGACGCGCCGTCGAGCCGGACCAGCAGCCCAAGTACCTGAACTCGCCGGAAACGCCCATTTACTCCAAAGGACGCACCCTGTACGGGCTGGATCTCAGTAAGGCCGCGATACGTCAAAAAGGATTTGGGATCCTGGTTGAGGGCTATTTTGACTTCGGTCAAGTCTTTCAAGCCGGTTATCCGGTGGTTGCCTCCTGCGGAACGGCGCTGACGGCGCAACAGGTCCAGCAGCTACATAGGTTTGCCTCCAAGGTCGTATTGAGCTTCGATCCCGATGCCGCCGGCCAGGGGGCAGCCGCCAAGTCATGTGACTTGTTTGTGGCAGACGGCTTCGACGTGAATGTGGCGCAGCTTCCAGCGGGACAGGACCCCGACGTGTTCATCCGGGCCCAGGGAAATGCGGCGTACGGTGAACGATTGAAGCAGTCCAAGCCGTATCTGGAATATCTGCTCGATCGCACGGCCGCTGGCTACAACCTGAACAGCGACGAAGGGAGGGTGAAGTTCCTGGCCGCCATGCTCCCGACAGCCGCCCGCATCCCCGACGCGGCCATGCGGGACCGCTTCGCTGACCGGCTGGCGTTCAAGGCGAACGTCACCGACGATGTGGTGCGGGCCAAGATTCGGGAGGCGGCCGTGCAGAAACAGACCACCATCTCGGTGAGTAGGATTCCGAGCTTCGGGCACGTCACCAAGGCGGAAAAAGCGCTGATTTGGAGTCTCATCCACGAGCCGGACTCCGCCCTCCAGGCGCTGGCCGAGCTCGACCCGTCTGACTTCGAGGGGTTGGCAAGCCGATCGGTGCTGGATCTGGCGCGGCGACTGAACGACAATAAAGGTTTCTCTCCTTCTGTGCTGCTCGAGCGTCTAAACATGGTAGAAGCCCAGCTCGTCACCGCAATCGCGAACGAGCCGGAGTCCCCTGCCTTGTCGCTCGGTTCCTGCGTACGTGAGGTTCGGCGCGTTCGTTATGAAAGAGAGAGGGCAGCCGTGCAGCGAGAGATCGCTCAGCTGCAGACCAGGGGAGCAGCCAGCGGTGGCGAGCTCGATGCGTTGCTCGTGCGCAAAGGTAATCTGGGCCGGCTCATACAGGCACTCGTGATATCGGAGGACTAATCTTGTCGATTGAAGAGAAATACGACGAAGTACGCCAGCTGATCACGGTCGGCAAGGAGAAAGGATACCTGCTCTACGATGAGGTAAACGAGCTCTTGCCTTCGGAGATCACCTCGTCGGAAGAGCTCGACGACCTGTTCAATGCCTTCGGCAGCGCGGGCATTGAAGTCGTCGATTCGGACAAAGCGTACCGCGGCGACAAGGACTTCGATCGTGAAGGCTCCGGCGACGAGCCGGAGCTCGATCTCACGCCCGGCGCGCTCGACAAGACCAACGACCCAGTCCGCATGTACCTGCGGGAAATGGGCACCGTCCCGCTGCTCACGCGCGAAGGCGAAGTCGCAATCGCCAAGCGCATCGAGCGCGGCAAGCTGGCGGTGATCAAGTCGATCTCACGCACGCCCACCATCGCCAAGCGCATCCTGATCATGGGCGATCAGTTGCGAGCGGGCGAGCGCACGATCCGCGAGCTGGTGATCTTCAGCGATGAAGAGATCACCGACGAAGTGATCCAAGAGCGCGCCGTCGAGGTCCTCGGCCAGATCGAGGCCGTCCGGAAGGCACGCACCAACTACTCGAAGATGGGCGAGAAGCTCGTCGACGTGCCGAAGAAGGACAAGAAGAAGTATCGGCGCGCACGCCTGAAGACACTGCGCGCGTGGGTGGACGTCTCACGCCGCATCCGCGACATCGAGTTCACTGAAACAGTCAAGCGCCGCCTCGTGGACGAGGTCAAAGACGCTGTTGACGCCGTCGTAAAGGTTCAGCGCGAGGCGGACCATATCGACCGGATGCTCAATCCCAAAGCGAAGATCAAGGGACCCAAGCTCAAGGAAGAAGAGAAGAAGAACCTCCTCAAGAAGAGCAAGGACCTGCGCCTCCAGGTCAAGCAGATGGTGGACGACCTGGAGGAGACTCCGGAGCGTCTGCGCCGTACGATCGAGGTCATTCAGCGCGGCGAAGCGCAGGCAGAGCAGGCCAAGAAGGAACTGGTCGAAGCCAACCTCAGACTCGTCGTCTCCATCGCGAAGAAGTACACCAATCGCGGTCTTCAGTTCCTCGACCTTATTCAGGAAGGCAACATCGGCCTGATGAAGGCGGTCGACAAGTTCGAATACCGACGCGGCTACAAGTTCTCGACATACGCGACGTGGTGGATCCGTCAGGCGATCACCCGCGCGATCGCCGATCAGGCGCGCACCATCCGCATCCCGGTGCACATGATCGAGACGATCAACAAGCTCATTCGCACCTCGCGCGCCCTCGTGCAGGAGCTTGGCCGCGAACCAACGTCGGAGGAGATCGCCAAGCGGATGGATATCCCGGTCGCGAAGGTCCGCAAGGTGCTCAAGATCGCGCAGGAGCCGATCTCGCTCGAGACGCCGATCGGCGAGGAAGAGGATTCACACCTTGGCGACTTCATCGAGGACCGGAACATCGTGTCGCCGGCCGAAGCCGTCATCAATCTGAACCTGAAGGAACAGACCGAGGCGGTCCTCAAGACGCTGACACCGCGCGAGGAAAAGGTCATCAAGATGCGCTTCGGCGTCGGCGATGGCAGCGAGCACACGCTCGAAGAGGTCGGCCAGAATTTCGCCGTCACGCGCGAACGCATCCGCCAGATAGAAGCCAAGGCGCTGCGCAAGCTGCGTCACCCGTCACGATCGCGTAAGCTCAAGGCTTTTCTGGAAGGTCGCACGTAACGGGTATGCTTCTCGTCAACTCCCAACTCCCAAGAACCAACTCCCAAAACGGCGTTGGGAATTGGGAGTTGGCACAAGAGACAGATTGGGAGTTGAATTGAGGGCCCGTAGCTCAGCGGTTAGAGCGGCCGGCTCATAATCGGTTGGTCCCAGGTTCGAATCCTGGCGGGCCCACCAACCTTCGCTTACGCTCGCCAATGTGCGCGTAAGCTATGGTTGGCAAGCCACCCTGCGAAAATGACTAGATGCTTCCCGATCTCGAACGCCTGATCCAGCTCCAGCGCCTGGAGACAACTATTGCTGACGCCAAGGTGGCGATCGCGCAGCATCCGCAGAAACTCGCGGCGCTCGACACGCGTCTGGCTGAAGCGAAGGCGGCGGTCGAGTCCGTCAAAGAACAACAGAAGACCAATCACGATCGCCGGCGCGAGCTCGAAAAAGACGTCGCCCTGTATCAGGGCCGCCTGACGAAGTTCAAAGATCAGCTGATGGCGGTCAAGACGAACCGCGAGTACCAGGCGATGCAGCACGAGATCGCCACCGCCCAGGGCGACCTCGGATCGGTCGAAGAGAAGGTCCTGGAGCGCATGCTCGAAGCCGACGACCTCACCGCCGCATCGAAGCGCGCCGAGGCAACGCTGGCGGCTCAATCCAGAGAGATCGAACTCGAGAAAAAGGCACTCAACCAGGAACTCACGTCAACCGAAACCGCGCTGAAAGAGTCCACGGAAGCGCGGGCCACGCTCGTCAAAGCGCTCGAACCCCGTCTCGTCGCTCTGTTTGAACAGGTCGCCAAGGTTCGTAAAGGGGTCGCTGTCTGCAGCGCCACGCGTGATGGTCTCTGCTCCGTGTGTCACGTCCGCGTGCGACCATCGGTCTTCCAGCAGATCCGGCACAACGACTCGATCGTGCAGTGTGACAGTTGTCAGCGCGTGCTCTACTGGATTCCGCCTCCTCCGCCGGTCGAACCGCCCGTCGTCCACGCTCCGTGACGGTTCGGCTCGGTAAGTTCGCTGTGCTCAAGGTCACCCTGAGCGGAGTCGAAGGGTGACACCTAAACAAGTCACCATCTACAGCGATGGTGCCTGCACGGGAAACCCTGGACCCGGCGGGTACTGCGCCATCCTCGAATACGGCCAGCATCGTCGTGAGTTGTCCGGCGGGTTCAGACGGACGACAAACAATCGCATGGAGATGACGGCTGTCATCAAGGCGCTCGAAGCGCTCAAGGAGCCGTGCCAGGTGATGGTCGTCAGTGATTCCGAGTATGTCGTGAACGGGATCACCAAAGGGTGGGCCCGCGGCTGGCGTGCAAAAGGCTGGCGGCGTTCCGGAAAAGTCGTCCCGAACTGGGAACTGTGGAGTCGGCTGCTCGAACTCTGCGAGTATCATCGCGTCAGGTTCGAGTGGGTTCGCGGTCACGCCGGCCACGTGGAGAACGAACGCTGTGACGCTCTCGCGGTAGCAGCAGCCGGTGGCTCGGACTTGCCGACTGATCTCGGATACGAACAGCCACCGGCCCCAGGAGATCAATCATGAAGGCGGTCGTGATCGGCGAATCCTCCGGCGCCACGATGGAACAGGTCATGGCGGTGTATCCACGGCACAAGGCCGTCGTGGATGCGTTCATCGCAAAAGGCGACGTCGTCGGAATCGGCCCGTTCGCCGACCGTGGCAACATGGCAATCTTCAGAACCCGCGAGGCCGCCGAAGCCTTCGTCACGCAAGACCCGTTTATTCTGGAAGGGCTCGTGAAGTCGTTCGTCATTCGCGACTGGAACGACGCGATGCTCGCCTGAGACTATGTCAATCGAATCTCACTTGGACTGGAAGGGGCTGAAAGAGTCGGCGCGTGTCGCGCGGCTCACCCTCGACACCTTGACGAAACAGGTACGCCCCGGCGTGACCACGGGCGAACTGGATGATAACGCGGCACGACTGTTCGCAGTGCACGGTGCGCGCTCAGCGCCTGCCTTCACATACGGGTTTCCACGAACGGTCCTCATCAGTATCAACGATGAAATCGTTCATGGCATTCCCGGCACTCGCCGTATCGCCAGCGGCGACATCGTCAAACTCGATGTAACCGTGGAGAAAGACGGCTACGTCACAGACGCGGCACGCAGCGTCGTCGTCAGCCCCGCCGGCGCGACTGCGCACGCGCTGGCCACCTGCGCCGAGGCGGCGTTTGGCGCAGCGCTCGCGGTCGCACGCAGTGGCATGCGCGTGAATGAGATTGGCCGTGCCGTCGAGCGCGAGGTGCGTCGCCGCGGATTCTCGGTGATCAAGGGGCTGGCGGGACACGGAGTCGGCCGCACCATTCACGAGGAGCCGTCCGTGCCGAATTACTTCAACCCGTTTCAGCAGGACGTGCTGACCGACGGGATGGTCATAACGATCGAACCGATGATCAGCGCCGGATCGACGAGCGTGATCCAGGACTCGGACGGTTGGACGCTTCGTACCCAGGACGGCAGTCTATCGGCTCACCATGAGCAGACGCTGGTCATCACGCGTGGAGCGCCGGTCGTCCTGACAGCCACAGCGTAGACCGGGTCCTGTTTTCGTGGACCCGGCACTCGCTATTGGATACCGAGTTCTTTCGTCAGCCGGCTCACGCGATACACACTCACCAACGCCGTTCGCATGAACTCGGGATGCACGCCAATGGTTCGATTCGTTTGCGGATCGAACCAGAAGCTCCCGGCGATCGAATGGATGTTGCCGTCGAACGCCAGGCCGACGATGCGCCCGGCCGCGTTGACGATTGGGCTGCCTGAGTTGCCACCAACGATGTCGTTGGTCGTCGTGAAATTGACCCGCGTGCTCGTGTTCAATTGCGGCTTCGAATCGAGCCACGGCTTGGGCAACTCGAACGGCGGCGCGCCTGTCGCTCGTGCGTACATGCGATCGAGCCGCGTGAACGGGTCGACCGGCATGCCGGCCTCGTTCCATCCGGCCACGGCTGCGTATGAGAGTCGCAGCGTGAACGTCGCATCGGGATACAACTGCTTGCCATAGATCTTGAAGCGCGCGTCGGCGATCTTCTGCTGCGCCACTGCTTCGATGCCTTGGACCTCTTCGTAGGTCTTCCTCAGGCGGCGCGACTCGGCATCGACGTCACGCGCGAGAGCAATCATCGGATCGGTGGAGGCGTGCAGCGCCGCCGCGCCGCCCTCGAACAGTTTCATCCGCGCCTTCGGATCGGCGAGCGACGATCCGCTCACGAGTTCATGGGCCCGTTCGTCCGGCGACTTCGCGCCGAGCACGGCCTTGACCATCGCATGATCGGGACCAAGATACTCACGCATGCGCTCGAGCGAAAACGACAGCCGCAATTCTTCGAAGGCCGGATAGACAGGTGTCGGAGCCTCGAGAGCCGGCTTCAGGCGCGCGAGTGCCGTATCGGTGTATTCGCGCAGCCGTTCCGTGTTCGGCTTGGCGCGTTCGTCGGCCGCGCGCAGGAGTTGGCGGGCATAGTTGAACAGCTCACTGTTGAACCCGGCGCCTCCCTCGAGCCATGTGTATGGAATCAGGATTTCACGGTAGCGCTGCTCGGCACCGGCGATGTCGTCCCAGGCACTCCCTGCTGCTGTCTTCGCGGCCGCATCGGCGGTCACCGCGTCGCGAAGTTTGCGCTCCGCGGCGGCATGCTGCTCCATCATGCGGTCGTCGAGGAGCGATGCGAGCTGCATGCGACGGACTTTGATCGCGTTCTCGACGCTGCTGAGAAAATCCTTCGACGTGCGGTCAGCTTCTGCGGAAGTCTTCGAGTACTGAATCATTCGACCGCGCAGTTCCGAAAACCGCAGCAGCCAGAAGGGCAGATACACGTCGCGCTGTGTCTTGAGCTGCGCCACCGTGAGGAGGCGCTGCGTCGTGCCGGGGTGGCCGGCCACGAACACCGGCTCGCCTTCCTTGGCGCCGCCCCACTCGAAAGACAGATGGTCGGGCGTCGATGCCGGCTTGCCGTTCTCGTACACGCGCAACAGCGACATGTCGAGACACCAGCGCGGAAACTGGAAATTGTCCGGGTCGCCGCCGAAAGCGCCAATCGCCTGCTCCGGCGCAAACGCGAGACGCAAATCGTCGTAGCGTTTGTACTTGTAAAGCCAGTACTCGCCTCCCTGATACAACGTGACTGATTCACAGGCGAGTGCGGTGCCGGCCTGCTTGGACGCCTGCTCACAGTCGGCTTCGAGCGTCGTCAGCACCTTGTTGCGCGCGGCAGTGGCCTGCGCTGGTTCGACATCGCCGATGGCTCTCGTGACGCGTTCGGTGATGTTCTCGGTGCTCATCAAGACCGACGCTCGCGCGCCCTGACACTTCAGTTCGTCCTCGAGCGCCGCCGCGATGTAGCCGTTGGCGATGAGGTCGCGCTGCGCATTCGAGTTGTCGGCCAGGCATTCGGCCGCGCAGTGGTGATTCGTCAGCACCAACCCCTGGGACGAAACAAAAGAGGCCGTGCAACCCGACTCGAGACGAACGATGGCCTTCTGTACCTGGGCGAGCCATTGATCTGTCAGTTGAACGCCGTAGCGCTTCGCAATCTCTGCCTTCGGGATGTTGTCGAACGTCCACATCCCCTCATCCGCGGTGACACCCACAGCGAGCGCAAGTACCAAGACTGCCAGGATGAATTTCTTCATGACTGCTTCGCTCCGGAAGGTTCTTCCCGAGGTCCGAGCCCCGAGCCCCGACTGAGAATATCCTACGATCGTGAGGAAAGGCGCGCGAGCACGGGTGAAGACGCGGGTGTCGAAACGGCTGCAATGGGCCGGAATCGACGATTATCTGGCGTCGTTACCCGCAGCCCAGCGTCAGGCACTGGAGAAACTGCGCGCGGCAATCAGCCGTGCGGCACCGGCCGCCGATGAGGGGTTCAGTTACGGTCTTCCGGCGTTCAGGCTCAACGGTCGCCCTCTCGTCTGCTTCGGTGCCGCGTCCACGCATTGCAGCCTGTATCCGATGAGCCCGGCTGTGATCCGCAAGCATGCTGAGGACCTGACGCGCTACAAAACCTCGAAGGGTACGATCCAGTTCGTTGCGCCACTGCCGGCCGGCCTCGTACGAAAGATCGTGAAAGCGAGGATAGCGGAACTGCAGGCCTAGCTACTTGGCCTTCTTGAGGCTCTCGAGAAACTCGGCAGGTGTTTCGACGCGCAAGTCATAGCGCAACGCGGAAACGAAGTGTCGGCGATTATCGGTGACGACGACCCGCGCACCGGACGCGCGTGCCACGTCGGCAATGTGAGAGTCGTAGATGCGGCCACCTGCGATCGCATCACGCGCGGCGCCGCGAAGCATCGCGAGCCGATCGCCTGCCGGCAGATCGTGAACCGCCATGCGCGCGAAGACTTCCTCCTCGAGCAGCGTGACCACATCGGCAGGTGCGACCCTGAATTCAGGGGGCAATCTCGTGGCCACTGAAAAGAACTCGAGGCAGCAGTGCCACGCCGTGGCCGGCGAAGGCACGCGCTTCTCGGCGACGGCGTGCATCAGTTGCTGAGCGGGAGCGCTTTGCGGGCCGAAGTCCACGAGTCCGGCGAGGATGACGCTCGTATCGAGGAAGACACTCACGGCCAGCGGTTGCGTTCGTCTTCGACGAGCGCTGCGATGTCGATGGGCGGACGGTCATCGCGCGATACTGTGGGCCGCGCCACGAGCCTCCTGCCCACGCGAACCAAACGCGGTCCGGCAGCAACTCGCTCGATGCGAATACCGAGATCATCGACCGTGATTTCGATCTCCGATCCGGCGGCGAGGCCGACGCGATCGCGGATTCCGGCAGGAATAACCACGCGACCTGCCTTATCAATGGTAGTCCGCATGCCATTATCCTACCATCGAGATGACGCGTCGCATACGTCTTCTACCACCACGACACACCGAGTCACAGCGGCACCGAGTCTTATTACGCGGGGGCGCGAATCGCTCCCGCAATCCGTCCAGCTTTTTCTTTCTCCTTCCGATAGGAGGTCAGCACGTCCAGATGCATCGCGGTACAGAGCTCGGACGAGTGGATCTGGTCTTCCGGCACACCGGCGAGAACCAGCTGATCGATGTTGGCGCGGGGAACGTCGAGCGTCAGCGGCGCGCGCGTCATCGAGCCCCGGGCTGGCGGCGGCGACAGGAACCAGCGGTCAATGAGATATCGCTCGTGTCCGGCTGCTGCAAAGGCGTCGACGAGATCTGTTTTGACCTCGTAACAACAGGCGCCGATGCTCGGACCGATCGCAACGACAAGGTCGGTGGGACGCGTGCCGAATTCACGCGCCAGCGCATCGACGGCGGCGACGGCGACGCGCGCGGCGGTCCCGCGCCAGCCGGCGTGCACGGCAGCCACGACACCGCGAGCCCGATCAGCCATCAGGAGCGGAACACAATCCGCCGCGCGGACCGCGATCGCCACGTCAGGCGCATCTGAGATCAACGCGTCAGCCAGGGGCCGATGGTCAGGTATCGGCGATCCTTTTCGAACCACGACAAGCTCGCGCCCGTGTACCTGGTGGACCATCGCCACCGCGTGAGCTCCGATTGATTCGGCGAGCGCGCGCACATTCGGCGGCGAAGACAACTCCAGTTGTCGGGTCGTGAACAGGTGCGGCGCATGGACGGCGAGCGGAACGCAGCGTAGAGCGGCGCCCCAGGACTCGGTCGTCCATTCGAACCCGTCGGACGCCCGGGGCAGGCTCGTGTACGATGGGCTGGACACGATGACCATTATAGGAACCGGGCTCGACGCAACCGAGATCGATCGCATTGGCGAGGCAATCGCTCGATACGGCGAGCGCTTCGTCCAGCGGGTCTTCACCGAGGGCGAGATCGCGTACTGTCGCAGCAAGCGCGACTTTGCGTCGTCGTTTGCCGCGCGTTTTGCGGCCAAAGAAGCCGCCATGAAGGCGCTCGGCACCGGCCACTCGCAGGGCGTGTTCTGGACGGGCATTGAAGTCGTCCGTCGTCATGGTCCGCCACGCCTGCAGTTTCATGGAGGAGCCGCGAAGCGATTCGCCGCGCTCGGCGCTACTGGGTCTCTCCTGACGCTGACGCACTCGAAGCAGCTGGCCATCGCTCACGTCCTGCTGCTGCAGGACTGATCATGGAACGCCGAGGATATAGGCTCATCCCGAGCGGCGCTGACGTGTCGCAACCGCGGTAGGCACATTCCGCGAGTGGCCTGGAGCCGCGTTGCCGCGCACTGCCTCTAACCTGCCTCCGCTCAGCGGATTAACACGACATTCCAGCCGGCCGCCGCGCGGCCCGTCGTTTGCCCCGTCGCTCTCTGCCAGCGCATTGCTTTCGCACGAATCGCGCGAAGGCCACTACTGACGGAGGAACGCCGTGGTCGTACGAATCACACCGAATGACAAGAACAACCCGCCCGGCAAGCTCGCTGATGCGGAGGTCCACTTCACAGAGGGCGCGCTCGAAGGCATGAAGCTGATCGGCTTCGCCGTCTGGGAACGCCGAACTGGTGGCGGCCGCAATGTGACGTTCCCTGCGCGCCAGTACTCGGTCAATGGCGAGCGAAGGACATTCGCGCTGCTCAGGCCCGCTAACGGGGACGCGACCAAGCAGGATCGCATTCGCGAGATGGTCCTCCAGGCATACGTCGATTTCGAACAGGGGACAAACCCTTAGCCGACGTCGTTCAACACCGCGAGCAGCCGGGCGTTCTCCTTCTGGCGCTTTGCCGGAAGGGTCCACTCGGCTCGCAAGGCTTTCTCGGCTTCGGAGCGGAAGAAGGTGTCCTTCATGCCGCCGTCGATGATGTCCCAGGGAAGAACGCGGTCACGAGACCGGTCGCGGAACACGTAGAAGTCGGCGTCGATGCCGGCCTCCTTCACGGCGGCTCGCCAGTTGCCGCCGTTTCGCTCGGCCGCCTCGATCGCAGGAGCCACGCGGCGATCTCCGAGAGAGAGCAGCGCCTGGTAGAAGGAATGTCGTTCGGACTTGATATTGAAGTAGACGTTGTCGATGTCAGCGGTCAGGCTTCTCATCCGCTTGATCTTCCGCTCGATCGAGGCATCGTCTTCCATGGGCAACCACTGATACGCCGTTGCCGGTTTGGGCACGAGTGGATTGACGCTGGCGACGATGCGCCCGACCTGGCCGCGCGGGCGGGCATGCGTCAGCATGATCTCCCGAAGCTGCTGCGTCAGATCGCGGATCGCGACCAGATCGTCATCCGTCTCGGTCGGGATCCCAAGCATGAAATACAGCTTGAGGTTCTCGAATCCCGTCGAAAAGATACTGTCCGCGGCTGCCAGGATCTCGTCATTCGTCATCGTCTTGTTGATGACGCGACGAAGCCGGTCGGAGCCGGTCTCGGGAGCGATGGTAATCGTGCGCTCCCCGCTTTGGCGCAGCAGGCGCAGGATGGTCGGCGTCAGATCGTCGAGCCGCAGCGAAGCCGGGCTGATGCTGTAGCCCATCTCGACCAGCTCGGTGAGGATCTCCTCGATCTGCGGGTGATCGCACAACGCGATGGAGACGAGGCCCACGCGATTGGAATGCGGTCGCGCCTGCTTCGCGAGCTCGAGGATGCGATCCTTCGGGAACGCGCGCACGGGCAGGTAATTGTACCCCGCCCAGCAGAATCGGCAGAGATTCGCGCAGCCGCGAACGACTTCAACCAGGAAGCGCGAGCCGAACTCGGTCTCCGGCGTGAAGATCCTGGTTGCAGGCGGGTCGACGGCGTCGGTGGCGCGAAGAGCCGCCTTTCGCACTACTGGCGGCGCGGCCGTTCCGTCCCGGGTTACGAACTGTTCGATCGTCCCGTCAGCCGCGTAGGTGACGTCGTAGAAGGCTGGCACGTAAAAGCCACGCTCGTTCACGAGACGTCGCAACATGTCGCTGCGATCGGTGGCCTCTCGAAACGTGTGCACGAGCGGCGGGATGAGCGCCTCGCCTTCGCCGGCAGCGATGATGTCGGCAAACGGTGCGAGCGGTTCGGGATTCACGAACGTAACGGCCCCGCCAATCATCACGATCGGGTCGTGCAGGGTGCGGTCCGCGGCACGCAGTGGAATTCCCGCCAGGCGCAGCAATGTGAGGACGTTGGTGTAGTCCCATTCGAACGAGACCGACAACGCGAAGATGTCGAACTCACGCACCGGTGTCTGCGACTCGAGCGTAACCAGCCCGGCTCCCGACGCGCGCAGCGCCTCCACTTCGCTCTTTGGCGGCAGGAACGTCCGCTCGCACACGATCCCGTCCTCGGCATTGAACAGCGAGTACACCGTCTGGAAGCCGAGATTGGACATCCCGACGAAGTAGGTGTTCGGGAACGCGAGTGCGACACGAAGCCGCCCCCCGTGCGGCTTGCGCACGTAGCCAACCTCCTTTGCCAGGAGCTCGCGGGCCCGCTCGCGCTGCGATTGGGGCCGCCTCCGCGCGTCTGCTGCGCCAGGCGCCCGCCGCGTGTTTGGTACGCGGTGGGGTGGTGAGGATTGCGGCATGGAATGTCGGGACACTGAGCCGGAACACGAGCGATCACTTGCGCGAGAGCTGCGCCTCGTGCGCCGACGCTCCCGCCTTCCGTGGGTCTACTCAGTGTACCACCGACCGCCGCCAGCCCAGGGCCGCCCTTACGACTGTCGCCGCAGGAAGGCCGGTACGTCGAGTGGCGTGCTTGCCTCGAACACGTTCTCTCCTGCTGAGGCTCCGCGCTCCGAGTTCGCGAGACCCGAGAGCGACAGCTCGACGACCGGCCGCCGGCTGACGCCGACTGTCGGGGGAGCACTCGATTGAATGGGAAGCGCCGCCGCGTGAGTCATCACCGGCGCCTCCGGCACACTCACCACGGCACGCGGCCTGATGGGCGATCCGTTGACCACCTGCTGCGGCATCTCCGCCGCACGATTGAGATGCGCGGAATAGATGTTCAGGTCCGTGGGCGTCTCGGATGCCGCGGCCGGTGCCGGCCGGACGGCAAGCTTGCGATCGAAGCCGGTGGCAATCACGGTGATCTTCACCTTCCCGTGCAGCTGCGGATCGACCACGGCCCCGAAGATGATGTTGGCGTCCTCGTGCGCGGCCTCCTGGATCACGCACGACGCTTCGTTGACCTCGACGAGCGACAGGTCGGGCCCGCCGGTCACGTTGATGATCACGCCGCGTGCGCCATGAACCGAGCTGTCTTCGAGCAGCGGACTCGAGATCGCCTTCTGCGCCGCCTGCATCGCGCGGCCGTCGCCCTCCGAGGTACCCGTTCCCATCATGGCCACGCCCATCCCCGACATGATCGTCTTCACGTCCGCGAAGTCGAGGTTGATCAGGCCGGGCACCAGGATCAGATCCGAGATCCCCTGAATCGCCTGTCGCAGGACATCGTCGGCCAGCGTGAACGCGTCAGTCAGTGGCGTCTTGCGGTCGATGATCGAGAGCAGCCGTTCGTTGGGAATCGTGATGACCGTGTCCACGCACTCGCGCAGCGCCTCGAGGCCGGCCTCGGCCTGCATCGCGCGCTTCTTTCCCTCGAAGCGGAACGGCTTCGTCACGACAGCAATCGTGAGCGCGCCCAGTTCGGTGCCCAGGCTGGCGATGACGGGCGCCGCGCCCGTACCAGTCCCGCCGCCGAGTCCCGTCGTCACGAAGATCATGTCCGCGCCGGACAGCTGCTGAATGATCGTGTCGGTATCCTCGAGAGCGGCCTGGCGGCCGATGTTCGGATCGGCGCCGGCCCCAAGCCCCTTCGTCAGCTTGCGGCCGATCTGAATCTTGACGCCAGCCTTGTTGTGGTCGAGCGCCTGGACATCGGTGTTGGCCACGATGAACTCGACACCGCTCAAGCCAACCTCCACCATGCGGTCGACGGCATTGCTGCCTCCACCCCCCACGCCAACCACCTTGATTCGGGCGCCATTTCGATGTTCTGGCGCCAGCGTCAAGCGGAGCGTTTCCTCGCGACCCTCGCGACCCCTGCGCCCGTCGAGTTCTTTCATGTCAGACCTCCTGCCCCGTTGAAGTTCCCCGTCCATTAGAAGAATTCCTTGAATATCGACCGCAGCTGCGACACCACCCTGCTGAACGCGCCGCCAGCGCCGCGCGCTTCCGGCACTCGATTCCGATGCGCGTAAAGCGCGATACCCACGGGCGTCGCAAAGACCGGACTGCTGATGTGATCGGCCAACCCACCGACCCCGATCGGCGTCCCTCGCCTGACCGGCAAGTCGAAGATCTGTTCGGCGATTTCCGGCATGCCCTCGAGAATGGCGCCGCCGCCGGTGAGCACGATGCCCGAGTTGAGCGATTTCTCGTAGCCGGCGCGGCGAATCTCGTCCCATACGAGATGGAAGATCTCTTCCGCCCGCGGCTGCAGGATCTCTGAGAGGATCCGGCGCGCCATGAGCCGCGGCTTGCGGCCACCGACGCTCGCCACCTCGATCGTGTCGTCCTCGTCCACCATCGATGACAGCGCGCATCCGTACTTGCGTTTGACCTTTTCCGCGTCAGGGATCGGCGTGCGCAAGCCGACGGCGATGTCGCTGGTGAAGTGATCGCCGCCAACCGCGACGACTGCCGTGTGCCAGAGATGACCACGCTCGTAGATCGCGAGGTCGACCGTGCCGCCGCCGATATCGACCAGCGCGACGCCGAGCTCCTTCTCATCGGGCGTCAGCGCCGCCTCGGCGCCAGCGAGCTGCTCGATGACCGTGTCGACCACTTGCACACCGGCGCGGTTGACGCACGCGACGATGTTCTGCGTCGACGACATCGCGCCCGTCACGACGTGCACGTTGACCTCGAGTCGCGCGCCGGTCATGCCTTCTGGCGCGCCGACGCCATCCTGCTCGTCGACGACGAAGTCCTGCGGCAACACATGCAGGATCTCGCGGCCCGTCGGGAGCGCGACAGCCTTCGCCGCATCGATCGCCCGCCGCACGTCGTCGCGCGTCACCTCGCGGTTCTTGCCCGCAACTGCCACCACGCCGCGGCTGTTGAAGCCCTTGATGTGCGGACCCGAGAGCGCAAGGTGCACGACGTCTATTTCGATGCCGCCCATCAACTCGGCCTCTTCGACCGCCTTCTTGATTGATTCCACCGCCGCTTCGAGATTGACCACCACACCGCGCTTGATGCCGCGAGATTCCGAGACGCCGATGCCGACGACGTTGAGGCTGCCGTCTTCGAGGCTTTCGCCGATGACGCAGATGACCGTCGAGGTACCGACGTCGAGCCCGACTACGTATTGCTCTCTTCGAGCCACGTGAACTCCTTCCAACCCTGCAAGCCTTCTAGCCGCCGCTCCGTCCCGGCGCGGGCCGCTTCCCGCGGCTCGCGCCTTGTCCCGCAGCTGCGCCCGGGGAACGAAACCCCGTCGCAACCCCGGAGCCGCGGAGACGGCCCTGAGGCCTGACGTAGACACGTGGGTCGAAGCGCAGATCCACGTAGTCGATGTCGGGCATCTGCTCGCGTACGGCCGACCTCAAATCGAGATAGGACTGCAAACGATCCGCGAAGCGCTCGTCCCCGACTCGCAACAGCGCGGTGTCGTCCTTGAGAATGACCACGGCGTTACGAACGTCGCTCACGTCAATCTGCGAAACCATTCCAGCCAACGTCGGCCGCCGCCCCAGCTCGCTCATCAGACGACCCGCCAGCGCCGCCCGCATTTCGTCGATCGATTCGCTATCCCCTTCTCGCGCATTCAGCCCGTCGACGATGGGCAGATCCAAATCGGAATAGTTCGGACCGAACTCGTCGATGACCGCGCCCGTTGCGTCGATCAGGAACAGCCGCCCCTTGATCCGGCCGATCCCGATCGGTTCGCGTTCTTCGATCGCGATCGCGAGCGTGCCGGGAAACATCCGGCGAATGGAGGCATCAGCCACCCACGGAGATGTCAGCAGCTTCTGCCTCCAGCTTTCGAGATCGGTCATGACGATGCTCGTACCCGAGATCCCCTCGAGCAGCCCCAGCACCTCCCCGCGAGACATGCGCTGGTTCCCCTGTACCGTGATGCGCGTCACGGTGAGCGCATCCGAGGCCAGTACAAAACCGATGGTCTCGTAGAGCGCGAACCCGACCACGACGGTCGCGGCGCCAATGCGCGCCACCATCCACAACGACGGCCGCCATCGCCGGCTTCGCGCCGGGCTGACCTTCGATCGACGGAACCGTTTGTCCGCGGGAGCGGCGACGGGCGTCATGAGGCGGCTCCTCGCTGTTCGAGCGACCGCAACAACCGTTTCGGCAGCGTGCCGATCGAGCCAGCGCCAAGCGTGACCACGGCGTCCCCGGGCCGCACGATGCGCAGCAAGGCCGCGACGACGTCATCGAGCGTGCGCGCCAGATGGACCGGGCGACCCGATCCCGAACGAATCGATTCGGCGAGCCGTTCTACGGTGACGCCCGCGATCGGTTCCTCGCTGGCGGAATAGATGTCGGACAGCACGATCTCGTCGGCATCGCGAAGAGCCGGACCAAAGGCGTCCATCAGTTGTGCCGTTCGCGAGTAGCGATGCGGCTGAAATGCGATCACGAGACGGCGCTGCAAGGTTGCTCGCGCGGCAGCCAGCACGGCTGCGATCTCGGTCGGGTGATGGCCGTAGTCGTCGACGACCACTACCCCATTCACCTCGCCATGGCGCTCGAAACGCCGTTCGGCGCCGTGGAAACTCGCAAGCGCTCCAGCGACGCGCTCGAAGTCGAGGCCGACGCGCTCTCCCACGGCCACGGCGGCAAGCGCGTTCTGCAGGTTGTGCCGGCCTGGCACCGCGAGCTCGAGCCGGCCGAGCGTCTCGATTCCATCGGCGCCGCGGCGATGGACGACGCAACGTCCTCCAAACGCGCCGAGCTCCACGTCGGTCGCCAGAACGTGAGCCTCGGAGTGGTCGAGTCCATATGTCACCAGTCGACGAGTGACGCGGGGAAACACGGCGCGCAGGTTGGCGTCATCGGCGCACGCGACGGTCGCGCCGTAGAACGGAACCTTGTTGACGAACTCCACGAACGCGTCCTGCAACGACGCCAGGCTTCCGTAGCTGTCCATGTGCTCGTAATCGATGTTGGTCACGACCGCAATCGACGGCCACAGCATCAGGAACGACCGATCACTTTCATCGGCCTCGGCCACCAGGTAGTCGCCTTGTCCGAGCCGCGCGTTGCTGCCGAAGGCACTGAGCCGGCCGCCAATCACTGCCGTCGGATCCAGTCCGGCGCGTTCCAGCACCAGCGCGATCATCGAGGTCGTGGTCGTCTTCCCATGCGATCCGGCGACAGCAATCGAGAAACGCAGGCGCATCAGCTCGGCCAGCATCTCGGCGCGCGGGATCACCGGGATACCGCGCTGGCGAGCCTCGACGATCTCCGGGTTGCCCGGCCGGACGGCGGAGGAATAGACGACGACATCGGCGTCGCCGAGCTGCCCCGTGCGGTGCCCTTCGAATACCATGACTCCGAATGACTGCTCCAATCGCATCGTCACATCTGAACGGCGCGCGTCCGATCCGCTGACCACATAACCAAGGTTCGCCAGCAACTCCGCGATGCCGCTCATCCCGATACCGCCAATCCCTACGAAATGAATTCGACGGGTCTGGCCGAGCATTACTGCCACGCTGATCTCACCGCGCGAGTTCCAAAATCTTGTTGACGATCACCTTTGCCGCGTCGGGGCGCGCCAGTCGCGAGGCAGCCTCACCCATCCGACGGCGCTCGACTTCGTTTCCCGCGAGCGACAGAATCTCGCTCGCCAGTCGATCGCCCGTCAGCTCGCGCTGGTCGATCATCGTCGCCGCCCCGTTCCTGGCTAACGCCTCAGCGTTCTTGCGCTGGTGATCGTCAGTCGCACCTGGAAACGGAATCAGGATCGAGGGGCGCGCCGATGCCGTCAGCTCCGCCAGCGTCGTCGCTCCCGATCGACAGACCACGAGGTCTGCAGCTTTCATCTCCCGATCCATCGCGAACAGAAACGGTTCGACCCTGGCTTGCAGCCCTGCCCGCCGGTAGCCATCCCTGACCATCTCCAGATCGCGTTCTCCCGACTGATGCGTGATGGCCACTGCAGGTGCGGCGGCAGCCAGCCGCGGCGCTGCCTCCACCATGGCCACGTTGATCGCGTGCGCGCCCTGAGAGCCGCCAAAGACTAGAACCCGAGCCGCCCCAGGCGGCGAAGCGACCGCACCTTCGACGTTTGACCTTTGACCTCCGTATTTCTCATGCGCCTCCCCGCGAAAGAACTCCGGTCGGACCGGATTACCCGCCATGAAGGCCTTCTCGCCAAAGATCGCCAGGCTCGGCTCGTAGGTCACTGCGGCGGCACTCACCATCGACGCAAGCAATCGATTGGTGAGCCCGGGCACAGCGTTCTGCTCCATCAGGAGCGTCGGAATCCGTCGCAGCCACGCCAGCGCCACGACCGGTCCCGAGCTGTATCCACCCACGCCAATCACCACCGACGGACGACGTTGCGACAGCACGCGCCAGGCATCGATCGCGCTTGCCGGCAGCAACCCGAGGCCACGCGCGAGTGACGGCAGCGACTTTCCCTTCAGTCCCGCGCTGCGAATCACGTCGAGCGTGAAACCTTCGCGCGGTATCACGCGCGACTCGATGCCTGTGGCTGTGCCGACAAACGTCACCTGTGCGTCCGGCACGCGCGCGAAAATCGCCCGCGCGACGGCAATGCCGGGATACAGATGCCCTCCCGTCCCGCCGCCCGCGATCAACACAGACAACGCCACTCATTCCTCATGCTGCGAGATGTTGAGCAGCACTCCGATACCCACGAGACTGATCAGAAGTGACGACCCGCCGGAACTCACCAATGGGAGGGGAATGCCCTTGGTGGGTAACAGCCCAAGAACGACGCTGATGTTCAAGAGCGCCTGGACGGCGATCATCGCGGTCACGCCCAGGGCGATGAACGATCCGAATGCGTCCTGCGTCCGCATCGCGATGCGGACGCCCCGCCACGCGATGACGCAGAAACAGAGAAGCACGGTGGTCGACCCGAGCAAGCCGAGCTCCTCGCCGATCACCGCGTAGATGAAGTCGGTATGCGGCTCCGGGAGGAAGAACAGTTTCTGGACGCCGCCCATCAGGCCGCGGCCGAACACTCCGCCCGTGCCAACGGCAATGAGCGACTGCATCACCTGGAAACCGTCGCCCAGCGGATCGGCTTCGGGGTTCATGAAGGCGAGCAGCCTGCGTAATCGATATGGAGAACTCGCGATGAGCAGATACAACACCGGCGTCGCCGCGATCGCCGTGCCGACCAGATACCGGTAGTTCAATCCGGCAGCGAAGACCATCGTGCCCACCACCATGAGCAGGGAGGCCGCGGTGCCGAGATCCGGTTCGAGCAGAATCAGGCCGCTCATCGCCCCGACTACGATGGCGATCGGCAGGAGGGAATACGAGAGCTCGTCGATGCGGTGCATGCGGCGCTCGAGCGTCAGCGCGGTGAAAAGGACCGCGGCGATCTTGGCGATCTCCGACGGCTGAATGCCAAGCCCACCGAGATTGAACCAGCGCCGCGCTCCGTTCACCGGCGCGCTGAAGAGAACCAGGACAAGAAGGACGCACACAATTCCGGTGAGCGACCAGATGAACGGCTCGTTCCGGTAGGTGCGGTAGTCGATGCGCATCGCCGCGGCGAGCCCCGCCAACCCAAGCAGGGTCCACATGGCCTGGCGCGTCAGGAACATGTAGCCCTGCCCGTACCGATCGAGGGCGAGCGCCGCCGACGCGCTGTAGACCATCACCACGCTGACGAAGACGAGCAACACCGTCGCGGTGAAGAGAATCCGGTCCGATTTGAGCTTTCTTGCCATCAGTTACAGAAACCCGGCCAAACGACCGAAAATCAGCTAAGATCTCGTCCCTCATTCGAGGGTGGCGCCTGTCCGCCGAAGCGGCGTGGGCGCGAAGGCGGAAGCAGTCAGCAGTCATCAGTCGGCGCGTGGGGTGGGACACCAACCTCGCAGACCGGGGTAGCCTGCGTTCCCAGCGGTAAGCTCCCACCCGCGCCGGCCGACTGACGACTGCTCACTGCTTCACACCTCTCAATTCGACGTGCCCCCCGACCGACCACGACACACTGAGACTCCGCGGCACCGAGATCCATTTGGTTTCTCCGTGACTCAGCGCCTCGGTGTGGCGTCATCAAAATCGAGACGCAATCGCTCGACCTCCTCTTTGAAGACCCGTCCCCGCTCCGCGTAATCGCGAAACCAGTCGAAGCTCGCGCATGCCGGCGCCAGCAACACGACGCCGTCCGGACGCGCAGCCTCGTAGCCGCGTTCAACCGCTTCCCGCATGGATGACGCATCGATCACGGGGAGCAGATCGGCGAGCGCCTCGCGCACGAGCGGCGCGGCCTCTCCCATCGCGATCACCGCTCGGCCTCGCGCAGCAACGGTGTCTCGCAGATCCCTGAAATCGCCCCCCTTGAAATGCCCGCCCACGAGCGCAACGACTCGTCCCGGAAAGCTCTCGATCGATCGGCGTGCGGCCTCGATGTTGGTGGCCTTCGAGTCATTGACGAACGCGACGTCGCCGATGCGGCCCGCCGGCTCCATCACATGCTCGAGTCCACGGAATCCCTTGAGCGCCGCCGTCATCGCGCTCGTGCTGATCCCGGCAACCGATGCGGTGGCGACAGCCGCGACGACGTTTCCGAGCATGTGCCTTCCGGTCAACTCCACCGCAGACACAGGCACGAGCCGCTCGGTCACCGTCGGCGTGCGCCGGACAATCCACTCCCCATCGACCGAGAAGCCATCGTCCGTCGATCCGAATGGCGAGAACCCGACGCGCGCGCTCGCAATCCGCTCGCTGTGCTCCATCACGATCGGGTCATCGAGATTCACGACTGCCCAATCGCCGGCATGCTGGTTGGCGAAGATGCGCGCCTTGGCCGCGGCGTAGGACGCCACGTCGGGATGGCGGTCCAAATGGTCGGCAGCCAGGTTGAGCCACAGCGCGATCCACGGACGGAACGTTGTCGTGGTCTCGAGCTGAAAGCTGCTGACCTCGACCGCATGGATCGTCTCCGGAGTCGAGTCGTCCACTTGCGACGATAGCGGCACACCGATGTTGCCTCCCACGAGGACTGGCTTCCCGTCCGAAGCCACCATCCGTCCGATCAGCGTGGTCGTCGTCGACTTCCCCTTCGTTCCAGTCACGGCGATCACGCGACCGCGAAGCCAGCGCGAGGCCAGTTCCACTTCGCCGATGACTTCAACTCCACGTGTCCTCGCTGCCACGAGGGTTGGTTCATCGGGCGGCACACCCGGGCTGGTCACGACCAGATCGGCCGCGTCGAACGTCGCCTGCGTGTGACCACCGAGTTCCACGTCGATCCCCGCGTTCCGCAGCGCGTCAGCCTGCGCGAAGTCGTCGCGCCGCTCCGTCAGCATCACCCGCGCACCTCGTCGCTGCAGCAGCTCTGCTGCGGCGATTCCACTTCGTGCCGCTCCCATCACCACCACGCGCCGCCCTCGCACCGAAAATTCTTCGTGCGCCACGCCATCACCGCTGTCTGCATCCCTGCACCATCACCGCAGCTTCAAGGTCGTGAGACTGAAGAGCGCGAAGATCACGGCGACGATCAGAAACCTGGTGATCACCTTTGGCTCGCTCCACCCGAGCAACTCGAAGTGATGGTGGAGCGGCGCCATCTTGAAGACGCGTTTTCCCGTCAACTTGAACGAGGCAACCTGGATGATGACGGACAGGCCTTCGAGCACGAACACGCCGCCGACGATCGGCAGCAGCAGTTCCTGCTTGATGAGAATCGCAACGGTGCCAATGGCGCCTCCGAGCGCCAATGACCCGACGTCGCCCATGAAGATTTCTGCGGGATACGAGTTGTACCAGAGGAACCCGAGACTCGCTCCGACCAAGGCACCACAGAAGATCGTCAACTCTCCTGCCGGAGGGAATCGCACGAGCAACAGGTATTCGGCGAGAACGGCATGACCCGTGACGTACGCCAACGCCGTGTATGCCGCAGCCGCCACTCCAAACGTGCTGATGGCGAGCCCGTCGAGGCCGTCCGTCAGGTTGACGCCGTTGCTCGCGCACACCAGCACGAACACCGCGAACAGGACGTAGAGGTATCCAAGGTCTGGAATCAGGTTCTTGAAGAACGGAAAGATGAGCCGCGTGCTGTAGAGCGGCGGGTTTCGCTCGGAGAGATAGAGCACCGCGAGGCCGACCGCCACGCCAACGATGATCTGCCCGAGCATCTTGTAACGGGGAATGAGCCCGTGGTGGGAGCGGCGCGTGATCTTCAGGTAGTCGTCGGTAAACCCGACGGCGCCGAAGCCGACGGTCGCCATCGTGGCGATCCAGACGTACGGGTTCGATAAGTCCGCCCAGAGCAGCGTGGGCACGACCGCGGCCGTCACGATGAGCAGACCGCCCATCGTCGGTGTGCCGGCCTTGGCGCGATGCGACTGCGGACCCTCCTGGCGGATGATCTGGCCAATCTGAAAATCGCGCAGCGTTCGGATCAACCAGGGACCAAACAGGATGCTGATGGCGAGCGCCGTCAGGCTCGCCGCGGCGGTGCGAAACGTGATGTAGCGGGTGACGTTCAGTGCGCCCAGGAGTGGCGAAAGATTCTCGAGCGGCGGTAGGAGATAGTAGAGCATCAGCCAAGTTCCGCTAGGAGCCGGTCGACGACGACGTCGGTCCGTGTTCCGCGCGAGCCTTTCACGAGCACGAGATCACCCGCAGTCACTGCGGCAACGACCGCCGGTGCGGCCTGATCGCTCGTGTCGAAGCAGGCAACCGATGCGGCCGGCATCCCGGCAGCGATGGCAGCATCAGCCAATGCGCGGGCCGGCGCACCACCCACGGCGAACAACCGACTCAGGCCGGCTGCCGCCGCAGCCCGGCCGCATGACTCGTGAAGGGCGAGCGAGTGCTCACCGAGTTCGAGCATCTCTCCGAGAACGCCGATCGAACGGGTGTCGCCCGCCTCATGCGCAACAACTTCGAGCATGCGGCGCAGCGCGGACGGGCTCGAGTTATAGGAGTCGTCGATGAGGGTGATGCCATCGCGCAGTTGTCGCACCGCTCCCCGGCGATCGGCCGGCTTCAGGCGGGCGATCTCGACCGCGATCTGATCGAGCCCAATGCCGCCGTCGATTGCCACCGCGGTCGCGGCAAGCACGTTCAGCAGGTTGCCTCGTCCAAGTAGCGCGGTCTCGATCGTGCGATCGCCAGCCGGCGTTTCGATATCGGCGCTCATCCCGCGAATGCCACGGTCGCGAACGCTGCGGGCGCGAATGGTTGCGCCATCGCTCTCGCCGAACGTCAACACTGTGCCGGGAAAGCTACGCACTCGCGTCATCACTCGTCGATCGTCGGCGTTGCAGACCAGGACGGTGTCCGCGTTCGCGCCCTCGAGGATCTCGGCCTTCGCATCGGCGATGGCATCCGCCGATGCAAAGAAACCGAGATGCGCGTCGCCGACATTGGTCCAGACACGCACATCCGGCGTCGCAATCTCGACCAGCCGGCTGATCTCGCCCGCGTGATTCATTCCCAGTTCCATCACGGCCACATCGGGGGCCGTGCGCAACTGCATCAGTGACAGCGGAAGCCCGATGTGGTTGTTCAAGTTCCCTTTGTTCTTCACCACGCGAAATCGCGTAGCCAGCAGCGCCGCAATCGCTTCTTTCGTCGTCGTCTTCCCCGCGCTTCCGGTGATCGCGATGACCCGTGTCGAAACCGCCGATCGCACCCGGTGTGCGAGCCGTTGCAGAGCCTCGAGCGTGTCGGACACCTCAATCAGCCGGGGAGGCCCTAAATCAGGACCCGTCCCACGGCCGTCGTAGGCCGGGTCTTGTTCCGTAGACCCGGCTGACCCCCGCTCTTCAAGCCCGGCAAACCCCTGCTCGACGATCGCGCCAACCGCGCCGCGCGCCAACACGTCGCCGACAAACGCGTGCCCGTCGAACCGCGGCCCGCGCAGCGCCACGAAAAGATCGCCGGGCTGAATCGTCCGGCTGTCGGTCACGACGTCACCGACGGGCACGTCAGCGCTGCCCTGTGTGCGCGTCGCACCGACGGCGTCGGCGACCCAATCGAGCGTCAACGTGAGGTCCGTCACCCCGCCCGCGATTTCAGCCGTCGCGATGCCAATGCCTCCCTCGCCACCTCGACATCGTCAAAGGTGAACGTCCGGTCGCCGATCACCTGGTACTTCTCGTGTCCCTTGCCCGCCACCAGGACGACGTCTCCGCGGTCAGCCATTTCGACGGCGTGCACAATGGCGTCCCGCCGATCCGGGCGAATGAGTATCTCGGCGCCGCTCTGACGCATCTCCGCGTCCGCGCCGCGCTTCACCTCGTCGATGATTCGATTTGGATCCTCGCTGCGAGGGTTGTCCGAGGTGATCACGACGATGTCGCTGAGACGCGCGGCGACCATGCCCATCAGCGGCCGCTTCGTCCGATCGCGATCCCCACCCGCGCCGAACACCGTGATCAGCCGTCGCGTCGCCACGGGCCGCGCCGTCTCCAACAGGTTTCGCAGCGCATCGTCGGTGTGCGCGTAGTCCACGACCACCGTGACGTCGTCGGCGGAACCCGAAGCGATTTCAAAACGGCCGGGCACGCCAGGGAGTTGCTCCAGTCCGTGTTCGATAGCAGACGTCGGCACCTCGAGCGCGCTCGTCACGGCAACTGCCGCCAGGATGTTGTAGACGTTCGGTCTGCCAACCAGCTTCGATCGGACGCGGATAGAACCTCGTGGTGAGCGGATGTCGAACTGCAGTCCCTCGAGTGAGTACGACAGCGAGCCGGGTGAGACCTGGGCCGCCCTGCTCAAGCCGTACGTGATCGGGCGCCGCACCACATCGACGAGCGAAGCGCCGCGCGGATCGTCGAGGTTGATGACGGCCGGGGCGTCGTCAGGCAACATCTCGAATAGCCGGCGCTTCGCCGCGAAGTAGTCCTCCATGTCCGTATGGAAGTCGAGGTGGTCGCGTGTCAGGTTGGTGAAGATGCCGGCGGCGAATTGGATCCCGTCGACCCGGCGCAAGGCGAGCGCGTGGGACGACACCTCCATCACGCACGCGCCACATCCGGAGGCGACCATCTCGCGCATGTACGACTGCACCTCGGGCGCTTCCGGTGTCGTGCGTGTCGCCTCGAAATCGCGACCACCGAGCCGATACAGCACGGTGCCCATCAGCCCGCACTTGATTCCGGCGGCCTCGACAATCGCGCTCGTCAGATAACCTGTCGTCGTCTTCCCGTTGGTCCCGGTGATGCCAACGACACGCATCTGCCGGCTCGGGTGCCCGTTGAACTCCGCCGCCAGATGCGCCAGCGCGAGGCGCGCATCGGCGACCGTGATCCACGGCACATCCATCTGATGTTCGGCGGGCCCCTCCGACACGATGGCGGCGGCCCCGGCTGCAATTGCCTGCGGCGCGAACGCGGCTCCGTCCATCTTCAAACCGCGGAGTGCAACGAACACTGTTCCTGGAGTCACGTGCCGGGAGTCGTGCGTCACCCCCGTACAGGTTTGCTGTAGTGCGCCTTCTGCTCCCGAAAGCGCACGACCGTCGAACCCGACGACAGGACTCACCGCGCGGAGCAATTGCTCGATCGTCATGGCGCCTCGACGCTTGCGACACGATCGACAGGTCTACGTCCCAGGGTGAGCACCACGCTCATCCCGGAATCGAGCGGGGTTCCCGGGGCGGGGAATTGGTCCACCACGAGACCGCCACCACGAAGTTCCACGGTGCACCCGAGTCTGGCCAGCATGCGAATCGCTTCACGAGCGCTCAAGCCGGTCAGATCCGGGACCTGAGACGCCGACGCCGCAACACCACCCGTGAGCTGCACCAGGGACGAGGCCGGAGTGACGGTTCCAGAGGTCGCGAGCGGATCGGACTCTTCCGAGCGGCTGGCCAACACCGGCTCCGGTGCGTTGATCGACGCGGGTACGCCGTACTGCCGCAGCGCTGCCGTGGCGATCTTCTGGAAGATCGGCGCGGCGACAACACCACCGTACGGCGATACCTTGTGCGGTGAGTCGACGACGACGACGATCGTGAAGACCGGGTTTCGTGACGGCACGAAGCCAACAAACGAGACGTTGTAGTCGGAATGACCGCGGTAACTGCCGTTCAGCAGTTTCTTGGCCGTCCCCGTTTTTCCTGCGACGGTATACCCCTCGACCTTGGCGAGCTTGCCGGTCCCGTCGATGACGACCCGCTCCATGATCTCGGTCAGGGTGGCCATGGTGTTGGCGCTGACCACCCGGTCGAGGAGCTTGTGCGGCACCTGCAAACGTCTGCCGTCGCGAATCACGGCGCGCACGGCGCGCGGCTGAACGAGCTGCCCCCCGTTGGCTACAGCGCTCACGGCAGCCGCCATCTGCAGCGGCGTGACGCCAACCTGATAACCCATGGCCACGGACGCCAGGGCGCTGTCGTTCAGCGAGTCAGGATCCCAGACCATGCCAGGACTCTCACCGCGGAAGTCAGGTGAGCTCGGTCGGCCGAAACCGAAGCGCTTGACGTAGTCGCCGATCTTCTGCGGACCGAGCTTCAGCGCGACCTTGATCGCGCCGACATTGCTCGACTTCACGATGACGTCGGCAAAGGAAAGCACGCCGTAGTTGTGATCGTCGTTGATAATCCGTGAGCCGAACCTGATGTTGCCCGCGCTGGCATCGATGATGGTGTTGGGTGTGACGGCGTGTTCTTCGAAGGCAGCGCTTGCCGTCACGATCTTGAAGGTCGATCCGGGCTCGTAGTAATCCTGCACCGCTCGATTGCGCCTCGTTTCCTGGCGCACATCGCGGTAGTTGTTCGGGTTGAACGAAGGGAAATTGGCCAGCGCCAGAATCTCGCCGGTGAAGGGATCCATGACGACAGCCGATCCCGCCGAGGCGCCGCTCGATTCGACGCCGGCGCGCAACTCGCGTTCAGCGATGTACTGCAGGTACTGATCGATTGTGAGCTCGAGCGAGGCCCCGGTCGTCGGCGGCCGCTCGACGCGGCTGAACGCATGGCGGCGCGCGTCAGTCTGGACGAGGATCGTGCCGGCTTTGCCACGAATGAGCGAATCGTAGGTGCCTTCGATCCCTCCCAGG
>Ga0207428_10000376_pt1 | contig 56585 bp, 47 predicted proteins | sample RhiMethybrSRZTD1_FD_187600 | JGI IMG/M metagenome (GOLD analysis project Ga0207428, IMG submission 187600) | Populus rhizosphere microbial communities from Tennessee, USA - Rhizosphere MetaG P. TD hybrid SRZTD1 (SPAdes) (version 3) | ecosystem: Host-associated > Plants > Roots > Rhizosphere >...
GGATGGGGTTGCGAATCCTGGCGCCCCAGCCAGACATTCTCCAGCCGTGTGCCGTCTCAGAAAAATAGAAGTTCGGACATGGAATGAGGTCTTGCCGATATCAATCCCGACGACTGCGATCTCTGAAATAACCTTCCCGGACATGGCGTGCTCCTTCGTCCAGGGTGCCCTGTCGCAGACTACTCTCCGGCAGGGTAGGAGCACGGCCGGACCATCCCATTAACGGAGGTCGCTCAGGCAGGGCAGAACGGTAGTATCCCCGGAGAATCAGAAGATGCGATCCGTTTCGCAGACCGTCTTGCCAGGTTGCTTGCCACCGATCGACCCGCCGATCGCCGCGTCATCGTGATCATCGACCGCCTGGATAAAGCAGCCACCTCTATCTATTGGGCGCTGTCTGGCGTCGAGGGCGCCATCATCTCCTTAAGAGCCCACGAGGGAATATCGCCTGAGTCGGTTGGCGTGTTCTGCCATGGGTTGTCCTGCGCTCCGAGGGCGCGCCCCGCGTCGAAAGCTGCGCGCATCTGAATTGGGTCGAATGCCAGTGGGTCATTGCCGATATTCACGTTGTCCGGAATCCCAACCATATTGAAGGAGTAACCTAGCAGCCTCGTCCCGAAATAAGATCTTGTCAGAGCGGTTTGCATGGATTGCTCCATCATTACGCTGATCGTTGTCGCCGCTACTGGGCCAAGAGCCTTGATCAAGGCCTGAGGCGGCTGCGTTACCTTGCCGTTATCAATGAGGTACAGATTGCCAGGGCCGTGTAGCGGAGGACTGGGCTTCTGCTGTCCCCCCATCCCTGGAATGACCAGATTCGAACGGGCAGCTCCATCGACGAACAAATGGCCGTCTATCTCCACCGGCGGAAAGACGATGGGGAACGAGGCAGAAGCCAGTAATACATCGCGATAGAGCTCCAGCTGCCCCGCCTTCGCGATCAACGTCATATTCCAGACCCAGGTCTGGCCGTAGTCGATGTTAGTCGTGCCCACAAGCAGCATACGATTTTCATCTGACGCCGCAGCCACGCGCTGCAAGGTCTCCGCTGTCACATATTTGGCAATCAACGCGCGCAAGGGTGCCGTGTCCTTGAGTGAGTCAGCGGATAGAAGACTGAAGATCCCTCTGTCCGTGTAGATATCGGCGCTGGTGATTTGCGTGTACATCTCTTCCAACGTCGCATCGTCGGCAGGGGTGCCGAGAAAGGCGTGGGTGGCCAGCAACGCACCGGTGCTGACACCGCCGACGGCATCGAATTGCGGCCGCCGTCCGCTCTCGCGCCAGCCTATGAGGAAGCCAGCGCCGAAGGCACCATTCTGGCCTCCGCCGGAGAGGGAAAGAAGGTTCAACGCATGCCCGCGTTTGCGCTCAAGGTAACGTATGACATTGTCGCCAGGAACGGCCGTTACCGCGGCATAGATGCTCGAAGGTTGGGTCGGACTGAGCGGTTCATATCCATTCGGGAGAGTCGCGTACAACGGCGCATGCAAAGAGAGTGTCCGCTCAGGAGGGGATGCACAGGCGGCCAGTAGGAACAAGGCAAGAAAAGCCTGAAGTATCCCGAACCTATTGAGTCCCATGCGCTCCCCCCAGTCTGCAAGAAACTATGTAAGATAGCAGAAAACCACACAATCGACCTGTCTGAGTTTTCTGCCAAGCGCAAACTGCCATTAAGTGCAATCGCGCCCCCGGTACCGGCGTGGCGCGCTCCTTCGCGTTATGAACGGTATACGGGCAGAGAGATATGGAAAGCAGCGCCGCCTTCGGTGCGGTTCTCCGCCCACTGCCGGCCGCCATGGGCAGTCACGATAGAACGGCAGATCGACAGGCCCAGGCCCAACCCCTTCTTCTTTGTCGTAGCGAACGCCTCAAACAGGCGCGTCTGCACCTCAGGCGGAATTCCCTTGCCTGTGTCGGCAACGCTGATTTCAACTGACTGATCATCCTGGCTTGCAGTCATGACCGTCAAGACGCGCGCATTCACCACCGTGCCGTTCATCGCTTCGCAGGCATTCATGATGAAGTTCAAGAACACCTGCTGGAGCTGAATCCGATCGCCGCGCACAAGTGGTATGGGAGAACCGAACCTCCTGACCACCGCTACCTGATGGGCAATCAGGTCGCTATGCGCGAGATCCAGCACCTCCGCAATAACCGTATTGATATCAAGCGGCCGAAACTGCGGCTCGCCCTTCTTGAGCATGTCGCGCATTCCGTGGATCACATTCCCTGCCCGCTTGGCGGCATCGACGATGTCTCCAAGGGCGTCCTGGATCTCCGCCAGATCGTGCGGGGTGTGCGCGAGCAGGCGCTGGGCAGCCTGGCCATTGCTCAGGATTGCCGCCAGCGGCTGATTGATCTCGTGGGCAAGCGCGCCGGACAGTTCGCCGAGCATTCCGACGCGCGTCAAATGCGTCAAGTGATGGCGCAAGGTGCGGAGCTCCTCCTCGATGCGCTTGCGCTCCGTAACATCGACGCACGTCCCGACAAGCCTGACGACACCATCGATGTCACCGCGCATCGGTGCGCCACGCGTCAGCAGCCATCGCGTGCTTCCATCGCGGTGCATCATTCTGTGCTCGACTTCAAACGTAGCGGTGTGACTGCGCAAGCAAGCGCGTGCCGGCTGCAGGACCTTGTCGATATCTTCAGGATGATAGTGCTGCGTCCAGGCGTGGATGCTATTTGCGATCTCCTGATCGTCGTAGCCGAGCAGGCGTTTCAGGTGTGGATGGATGAAAAGATCATCGGTGCGCGGGTTCCAGTCCCAAACCCCGATTGAGGCAGCCCGGGTCGCCATATCATGCCGCTTAGCGCTCGTATCCAGCTGCCGCACGTACTGGCGCACATCGCTATAGAGTGCACCGAGATATAGAACCGGTATCGAAATCAGCAGGAAGATGGCCTGCTGCATGAGTATTTCAGTCTGCCCCGCTAACCCCTCGGGCCATTGCGCGATGCTTCCCATGGTTACAGTTGCAAAGCCCAGCAACGTCCAGCTTGCCCCTGACTGACCGAAGCGCATCGCCCCCCAAAGCAGCAACGGCAGATATGCACACAACACCAGGGGGAATCCTTTGATAAAGAAGTCTCCAGCGAGAACAGCGACGGATCCGATAGCGCCGACGCATAGCGCGAGCAGGCATGCTTCCGCCAAACGCCGTGGGGAGAGCCTTTGCCGGGTGTGAAAGGCATGCGCAACCGCCAAGATCGGCGGCACGATGATCACTGCCGAAGCCGCATTGGACAGGAATCTCAGGGACCAAGCTTGCCAATACTCGTTGCTCGTCCATCGAGTCCAGATTGCGACCGCGACATCAGCAAAGGACAGGATCATCGGCGCCACGAACACGCCACAGACGATGAAAATAATCGTCGCACGCGCGCTTCCGTTCGCATGGCGAGCGACATATCGGCGCAATAACGCGGCGCCGAGAAGGGCTTGAAAGGTGTTGGTGAAATAAAGACCGAACACCGTTGACCACGGCAGGCCCGCAGGGAGCGATATGGCAATATGGGCCGGCAGCACGGCGGCCAGACACCACATCCAGAGCCTCACCGGCATCAGCATCAGCGCGGCCAGCAGAATTGCATTGGGTGGCCAAAGGACGGAATGCGGCGAATCTGGAAAGCGTAGCTCAAAGCCCAGCAGTGCGCCGCAATAATAGCCGGCGGAGGTGGCGCCGAGAGCCATCAGCGCGGCGAGCACGCCTTGAGGCGCTCGGCGACCGACTCCTCCTCCCACCGCTCCGGCTGTTTCTGATGTCATCGATGCAAGCGCAAATTCACAGCCCCCCACCGGGTGAAGACATCTTATTTGTGCATAGGCCGGGAGTCCATCGCATCAACCAACCGGCGATGAACGGCGCCAGCCCAGGCGCAACCGCAGTGGTGCCGTTGGCCGGCTGGTTCGTCCGGCAGGAAAAATCGAGCGGGACTTCAGGAACATACTCCAGACGTCCGGGAAGCATCGTCCAAGATTTATCGAGGAGGATTGCCGATGCCCGGCAGATACGCGGCGGCGGCTAGATCTCATTGCAATGCATTCAACGCATCTTCCCGAACCGGGTGCTTCCTGTCCTATGTCGTCGATGACTTGCCGGCCGGAGCGATCGTATCAAAGCCTATGATATCGCTGTTACTGCCTTCGACCGGGCTGACGATTTCGATCCGCTCACCGACCCGATCACGCGCATAGAGGCGGCTCGGCTACGTCGGTCACTCGATCACTACTACCTGACTGTCGGCCAGCATGACCGCATCAGGATCAATATGCCGAAAGGCGCCTATGTTGCGACCTTTGGCTATCGCGAAGTTGCCTTGCTCCGACAAGCCAGCCAACAGATGCGGCGGACGAACCTTTCGAATCCGAGAAGGACGGAACACGACCGCATTCCGGGCCTGAGCTGCCAAGCGCGACTTCACGCAGAAGACAGGCTCGAAACCGGCGGATCCCTAGTGCGGACGTTTCGATAGAAAAGCCGGTCGAGCGCCGCTAAAAGCTGCTGACCTTCTTGTGCATTGCTGCGGCGATGGCCTGATCCACCGCCTGAAGCAGTGTCGTCTCATCGAACGGTTTGCGAAGATAGCGGCTGGCGCCGACCGCAAGGCAAGTTTCCTTCGATCCTTCCTCGTCGTGACCTGTGATCATGACACAGGGCAGACCGAAACCGTGCGCGCGAAGGTGCTTCTGTAGTTCGATCCCACTCATCTCTGGCATGTGAATATCAACCACCAGGCAATCTGGCATATGATGTTCGAGGTCGTTCAGGAATTCTCGTCCAGACCCATAGGAATTGGCGTCGTAATCCGCACAGCGGAACAGGCGGCGAAGAGCATTGCGAACCGATGCATCGTCATCGATCACCGCTATGCGACAGCGAGTCATCAGGATCGTGCCCGCCTGGGTCTCATTAAAAGATGCACCTCGCACATCGATGGCAACCTTAGTTCGTACCGAAGAAGAGCGGAGCACTTGATCCGATGCGGTGCAAAACTGATCCGCTCGTTACATCAACGAGATTATTCCAAATTATTACAGGATGACAGATAGACCTTGGCCCTACGCCAAGTAGGACTGGAAGCAAGCACGCGATCGGGTTTCTTCTTGCACATACCTGTGAGTAAAGTGAATAACGGTCAGAATATAACTCTGGTGAGGCCACTGAACTCTCAAGGATATTCAACAAGGTCCTCCCTGTCGGCACAGGACTTCCTCGCCGCTTATGATCCTTCGATACCAGGCTGCATCCTCCTCGACCTTCGGCTTGCCGACATGGACGGCCTTGATCTACAGCTTCAGCGCGAAGACAGGCCTTGCCGGCCGTCGCGACCAGCATTTCCTTATCCGCTTTGTCGCTTGTCATTGATGTAGAGTACTCTGCACCCGCTTCCGCACCGCGACAGGGCGATCGTGGCGGCAATGCGGCCGGATGGGATCGATGTGTAGTCGTTAAGCTCGTAGTTGTCGCAGTTCTTCCAGCTGCGGAGGTGGCAGATGTACGAGGCTGCACGGCTGCCGTCGTCCGTTATTGCCAGGGCCCCGAACCTGCCGTCGACGTCGGCCAGATATTGATCGATCGCCCGCTGCGCCTGAGGTGATGCCGGCGCGTATGCCGTGACGCCGGCTGGAACCGTTTGACAGGCTGCCAACATCAACGCGAGGGCCATCGGCTTCAGGCGATATTGTCTCGGCATGGATCGCGCTCCCGTCAATCGTTGTGGCTGGGCTGGTCTTCTGCGCCGCGTCGCCGGTAGAGAAAGTACCGTCCGGGATTATTGGCGTCGGAAGCGGGGCCAGCAAGGTGTGCTGAATGGGTTGTCCGCTGATGAGAACTGCGTCGGGTTTCAAGAGGGCAGGGACTATTCGCTCCACGAGCTCGCGGGCTGCTTGAAGATGTCTGCTAATTCCAGATGCTGTTGCAAAAGTGGGCGGCAAGCGCTTGGTGGGCAACAATCGGCTCCAAGAAGCGCCGTCCTCGAATCAATTATGCGTGGCCGCGTGATTCGTTGAATCAAAATTGCTTCTCGACGCACTCAAAATCGTTCTGCGACAAAATCGGCACAAGGCGGATATCGCGCCAAACCATTTTGAATCGCAGTTATCCAGGAATGGACTGAGAAAGCCATGGCCGGCTGTCGACATCGACCTCGTCTTCCGCCGCCCAGCTGAGGTGCCTGAAGGCACTCGATGGCAGCAGAAAGCAGCCTTCCTTGCGCTTGGAAGAATCCGGCCAAGAGACAGCAAACCTGCCCGTCGACCGGATTCCGCACCTCAGCGAGTGGATCGCCCTTAAGAGGCTACAAGCCTTTCGACTTGGCACAACTTGTCCAAAGTTCAGTCCGCCATTCCGAGGTCCTTCAAAATGGCTCCAACCTTTTCGTTCTGCTCGGCGATAAAGGTCGTGAACTCTGCGCTTGGCAGATAGAGATCCATCCAATCACGCTCGGCCACAATGGCTTTCCAGCGCGGACCATTGACCATCTTTTCGATCATCGCTGCGTGAGCACTGAACTCCGCGTCGCTGATCTGCGGCGGTGCGACCAAGCCACGCCAGTTTGCAAGCTCGACATTGACGCCTCCCTCCTTGAGGGTGGCGGCGTCGATGCCGGGCAAGCGCTCCGGGGAAGCAACTGCCAGGAAGCGCAGATTGCCCGAGTCGACCTGGGCCTTGAACTCCTGCACGCCACCCATGCCAACGCTGATATGTCCGCCCAGGACCGCAGCCGCCGTTTCGCCGCTGCCCTGATGGGCGACATAGTTCACGTCGGTTGCCTTTAGGCCAACTTCCTTGGCAATGAGCGCCGCCAGCACGTGATCGGTGCCGCCAGCAGAACTGCCGCCCCAGGTGACAGAACCAGGCTCGGATTTGAATTTGCCGATCAGATCTTCGACTGTTTTGAATTCCGAATCCGCCTTGACGATAATGACCTCGTATTCGCCGGAGAGGCGTGCGACCGGTCGAACGTCCTTCAACGACACTGGCGACTTATTCACAATCGGCGAACTGATGAGCGTGAAGCCAACAGCCATCAAGGTGTTGGGGTCGGACGCCTTGGCACTGACGAACTGCGCCAGACCGACATTACCGCCGGCACCGGCAATATTCACAACCTGGACATTGGCGGCAAGCTTATCCTTCTCCAGGGCATCCTGCGAGGCGCGCGCCGCTTGATCCCAGCCGCCGCCCGGGCCGCTTGGCGCGATGATTTCCAGCTTCTTGAGGTCTTGCGCGACGGCCATGGTCGTGGTCGCCGCGATGATCATGGCCGCGCAGGTCGTGCGCAGCCAACCACTTACTTTCGTCATTGTTCTCCTAGCTCCCATTTGGTGGCCGCTTATTGCTTGCCCAGATCGGTTCGCCGCGACCCTGCAAAACCGAACGGTCATTCACGTGCCTTGAAACGGTCGACGAGCGCTCGCGCTTCTTCGATCAGCTTCTGCTCCCGGCTCCACGCCGCCTCGAGCCCGACCAGCTTGTAATAGTCGTCAAGCGGAAGGACGTGGCTGACGATGCCGGCGAGTGACTTGTCGCGCTTGATCTGCATCAGCACATCCGTCACCGCCCTGGCCGCAGCGAAAAGTGCGATCGAGGGCAGTCCGACGGCAGCGACTCCGCGCTCCTGCAGTTGAGCGAAGGTGGTGCGATGAACGCCGGCAGCCTGGGACATGGTGGCCTGAATGGGCGATTTCACCTCGCGTACCAGGCGCTCGATGTCATCTAGCTTGTCGGCGCCCATCGGTTTCACCATGTCGGCACCGGCTTCGAGGAACAGATGGCAGCGATCGATCGCTTCATCGAAACCAAGGATGCTGGCGCAATCGGTCCGTCCGACGATGATCAAATCCTGATCTCGCCTCGCATCGACAGCGGATTTGATCTTTGCCAGCATCTGTTCCACCGGCACGACCTGCTTGCCCGGCAGATAGCCGCAGCGATTGGGAAAAACCTGGTCGCTGATTGTCAGGGCGGCGACACCGGCCGCTTCAAAAGCCCGCACAGTCTGGCGAACATTGTGCACCTCGCCGAACCCAGTATCGGCATCGACACTGACCGGCAATTGCACCGCTCCGCAGATACGGGCGTAGTGTTCGGCATAATCGCGCATGTTCGATTGGCCGATATCTGGTTCGGCCAGCATGCTGCCGATGCCCGCATAACCGCCGGCCAGCACGCCCTTGAAGCCCTGCGCCTCAATGATGCGCGCCGACAATCCGTCGTATGCGCCCGGCAGGACGAGGAGTTCCGGATCTGACAGCAACGCTCGGAGTTTCTTGCGGACACTCATCTTATCGCCTGCAGCGCTGTGGACGCACGTTACGATTCCGCTGTTGCACGCCGCACGGCCGCGGCTTTGCGGCGGCGCAGAATGACGGGTGTGACCGCCAGTGCCGCGGACAGCAGGAGCAGCGCAGCCGAAATCGGGTGTTCCAAGAAGATCAGCGGGTTGCCCTGACCGATGGACATGGCGCGGCGTAAATGATCTTCCGCCATCGGACCCAGGATGAGACCAAGAATGCAGGGCGCCACCGGCACGTCGAGCATGCGCATGGCGAAACCCATGAGGCCGATCACCCAGAGGATCACGACGTCGACAGTATTGCCGTTGAGGGTGTAGGCGCCGAGCGTCGCCAGCACCAGGATGCCGGCATAGAGCCAGTCGCGCGGCACGGACAATAGCCGCACCCAAAGCCCGACCAGCGGCAGGTTCAGGACAAGCAGCAAGACGTTCCCGACATAAAGGCTGGCAATGAGCCCCCAGACCAAGTCGGGCCGTGTATCGAACAACAATGGTCCCGGCTGGATTCCATATTGCTGAAACGCCACCAGTAGGATAGCGGCAGTCGAAGACGTCGGCAGGCCGAGGGCAAGGAGGGGTGCAAGAACGCCCGCAGCCGAAGCATTGTTCGCAGCCTCCGGGCCTGCCACACCTTCGATGGCACCTTGGCCGAACTCCGCCTGATTACGCGCGAGGCGCCGTTCCGTGGCATATGAGAGGATGGTTGGAATCTCAGCGCCGCCCGCCGGCATCGAGCCGATCGGAAAGCCGATCAGGGCCCCGCGAAGCCAGGGACGCCAGGATCGCGCCCAGTCAGATTTGCTCATCCAGATTGAGCCCTTGACGGCGACAATCTCATCCTTCGCATACTTCGACCGCGCTCCGACATAGAGCGCCTCGCCAACCGCGAAGAGGCCAACGGCAACGATGATCGTATCGATGCCGTCCAGCAGCTCCTGCAATCCAAAGGTCAGGCGCGCCTGGCCGGTCTGGGGGTCGAGACCAACGGCGCCGAGCGTGAGGCCGAGGAAAAGGCTGGCAAGGCCCTTCACCAGCGATCCACCCATGATTGCCGACACCGTGGTCAGCGCCAGAACGAGTAGTGCGAAATATTCGGCCGGCCCGAACAGCAGCGCCACCTTGACCATGGTGGGCGCAACGAAGGTCAGTGCGATAGTGCCGAGTGTGCCGGCGACGAACGAGCCAATCGCGGCGGTCGCGAGTGCCTGAGCGCCGCGGCCGCGCTTAGCCATGGCGTGGCCTTCGATCGCCGTCATCATGGCGCCCGCTTCACCCGGCGTGTTCAGCAGAATGGATGCGGTGGAGCCGCCATACTGCGAGCCGTAGTAGATGCCGGCGAACATGATGAAGGCGGAAGTAGGATCAAGGTTATAAGTGACCGGCAACAGAAGCGCGACGGTGAGCGGCGTGCCGATACCAGGCAGTGCTCCGATCGCGGTGCCCAACGTCACCCCCAGAAGCGCCCACATGAGATGATAAGGCGTCAGCGCTACCGCGAAGCCGTCGAGCAAGGCAAAGATGGTATCCATTCGCTATCTGAATCTGTGCGGAAGCGATTTTCCGGCGCGATGTTTTCGGATCAGCCGAGTGTCAAATCTGGCGCTGGACATCACAGACCGAGCGATCGAAATAGCGTGCCGGCGGGGAGATTTAGTCCAAGACCGAAATTGAACGCGACGAAGATGACGGCGCCCATCGCCAGTCCGACCAGAAGATCGCGGAGGTAGCGCGCGCTTTGGAACGCGCGGGAAACAAGGGCGAACTGGATGCCCGCCACCACGATCCAGCCCAACGTGTCTATCAGGGTGAACTGGATGATAAGGCCGAGCGAAATAATGAGGATCGGCGATCGGTCGATGGCAACGACGTCGCTCGCATCGGGACGGCGTCGCATCAGGATGTTCACGAGCCAGGCAGACCCGCAGCAACCGAGCCCGATTGCGACGAAATACGGGAGGAACGTTGGGCCAATGGAATCGTAGCTGAAGGGGACACGCAGGCGCATGGTGTCCAGTGCGACGATGCCGGCGGCAATCAGCAGTGCGACCGCGAAACCGGCATTCCACGCCAGCGGTCGATTGATGACCATCTCGGCTCTCCCCAGTGTCCTCCCGTTGGCGGTCTTGTCGGGGCTTGGCCCCCATTTCACCGCTTTATCGGGCATATCGTGTTCCGTTCAGAAAAACATGTATACAGAACTTGCGCAACTGTATTCGTCATTCAGTGCTGACGGTCGTTTCGGCTCAGGTGTTGGAGAAGCCGAAAGATCGGCTGGGCCAAGGTCAGCACCGCAAATACGCGGACGAGATGGTGCGCAACGACGAACGCGACCTCCGCGTGAAGCGCCAGCGCCACCAGGCTCATTTCCGCGAGGCCGCCGGGCGAATAAGCCAGGATAAGCGAGATCACGCTCTCATCCGTGATCCGGCTGACCAGGTACGCACTGATCAACGCCGTGCCCAACAGCAAGACAACCGAGCCGACCGAAATCATGAGCGTGTGCAGAATTTCGCGGGCCGGCACCCCCGCGAAACGACAGCCCAGGGTCATGCCGATAATCAGCTGCGCGAGATTCACCATCTCGGACGGCGGCCTGAACTCGGTCAATCCAAATGCGTGCACCGCGGCACTGACCAGCATCGGTCCCATCAGCCATTTTGCCGGCAACCTGGCGATGCGACCAAGAAGGAGGCCAAGCAATGCCGTGCCGATCACCCACAGATAGGCTGAAGGCGGCAATTCAGTGATTGACGATCCGGTCCGCCCGCGCGCGCTGATATCGGCCCCGCTAATAAGGGAAACCAGAAACGGCAACGTGAAGACCATCGTCAGGATGCGGGCTGCCTGTACCAAGGACACCTTGCGAATATTCCCGCCATAGAGGTCGCTGAGCGTGATCATCTCGACGATGCCGCCCGGCATGCCGGCGAAGTAGGCCGTTCGAAGGTCGAACCGCGCCACATAGCGGAAATAGGCAATGCAGATCGAGGCGCTGATCATCAGATAGACGAACAATCCGAGGATGCTCGCTCCCCATCCTGGCATCTGGGCGATGATGTCAGGAGAAAACGTTGTCCCCATTGTCACGCCGATGATCGACGTCATCGGTGCGCGGATGGCCGGGGGTGCGGCCAATGGCACCGACAAGACCGCCGCAATGGAGCAGCCGGTCAGCGGTCCAAGAACCCAGGGAAGCGGCAAGTGCGCCCAGTAGAAGATCCCGCCACCGACGGCACTCACCAGCAGCGCCAGCAAGAATTTGCGATAGGGAAATCGCGCCGGCGTCAGAGCGAGCTTCATGCTGCGGAGAAACCGATGCACTGCGGTACAAGGACTGGAGATGACGTTGCGGAAGCGGCCTACTGGAAGCCGCTTCCGGCGGATGATCGGCTCTAGGAGAGCTTTCCCTCGGCGCGTGGATCGTAGATGCCGATAGACTGATCGTACTTCGCAATCTGTTCGCTGCTCAAGAATTGCTTCTCGATTTCCAACAGGCGAGGGAAGCCTGTGAGTTCGAGGAAGCCGAAAATTCCAAAGGGGTGCCGCTTGTTTTTCTCGGTGAACTCGTTGAAGACCTCCAGTCCGCGATCGCGATAGGCGTGCAGGAAGTCATACATCATGATCTGGGCCACTTTTGAGATGGGCATGGTCATGATGCAGATCTTGAACTGTCGGAATTCCTCCATCGTCAGGGGAGGATTTATGCCGCTGATGTTAAGCTCGATCGAAGCGTCAGGAAACCTCTCGCGCACCTTGCGGATTTCCTCGCGGTTCTGCAACGCGGTGATCAGCAGCATGTCGACACCGGCGTTGAGGTAGATCTCGCAGCGCCGCAGCACTTCATCCATGCCGCCACCGACGGCGGAGCGGGCATCGGTGCGGGCGATCAGCACGACATCGGGATCGAGTTCATCGCGCACGGCCTTTGCGGCGCGCAACTTGCCAGCGGCTTCCTCAGCCGCGACGACTTCTACGCCCTTGGTGAAGCCGCATCGCTTCGGAAAGACCTGATCTTCGATGAAGAAGCCGGCCACGCCCGCATTGATGAGATCGCTGGCCGTCCGCGTGGCGTTTAGCACATTGCCGAAACCGGTCTCGCCATCGGCAATCACCGGAATGGAAACGGCCTGGCAAATCCGGCGCGCGTTCTCGACCACCTCGGTCAGGGTCATAATGCCGGAATCGGGCATGCCCATGATGTGGGCCGAAGCCTGAGAGCCGGACAACCCAAAGAGCTTAAAGCCGGTCGCTTCGGCGAGCTGAGCGTGGTGCGACGTGCCCCCGCCGATTGCGAGGAGGGGCAGGCTCTCATCGCGCAACATGCGACGCAATTCGCTACTGGCTTTCCCCTTATTTGTCCGCGGACGCAAGCGCATCTCGATCCTCCCTATCCTGTCCGTTCGCCGGAAGCTTCGTTGCTGTCTATCCACTGAGCGCTCGGAGCGGCATTCCGAGGCCCAAGCACGCATATTAAGATCGCTAATGTGCGCAATCTATAGATTTTTGTATACCAGAATATTGACTTTGCATTCATTCATTCCCCTAATGCCTGGTAGGGAGCGCCCGAACGAGGCTCCCCGGTATCCGCATCAAGCGGACATCCAATGAAAAAATCGGGAGGAGAGGACATGCTGCAAGGGCTTAAAGCGCTCACGATAGCCACCGGCCTGATGGCGGTTGTGGGCGGTGCGACCAGCGCGGTTGCACAGGAACTGCCGAGCTATTATCCCAGCGACTACAATACCCTGCTTGAGGCGTCGAAGCAGGAAAAGGAACTACTGATCTATACCAATCTCAGCCCGGAAATCTGGGAAAAGATCAACGAAGGCCTGGCGAAGCGCTATCCGTGGATCACCGTTAAGACCGTAGATCTCGGCACCGAGCTTTTCGACCGGCTTCAGGCCGAGCAGGCTTCCAATACAAGGACCGCCGACCTCGTGGTGACTTCCGCCAGCGAAAACTGGAAGGAGTTTCGCGATGCCGGGTTCATCCTGGACTACAAGTCACCTGAATCCGACAAATTGCCGGATTGGGCGAAGCCGCATCCCGGACTTTATGCCATCACCGCCGATCCGATGGTCATGATCTACAACAAGTTCCTGATCCCGGAGGCAGAGGCGCCGAAATCAGTGCACGACGTCGCAGCCTTGGTGGAAAAGCATCCGGAGCTTAAGGACAAGATCACGACCTACAGCGTGGCGGTTCCGTACGGCCAGGCGTTGCATTGGGCTTGGGTAAAGAAGAACCCCGACGCCAAGGACGTGCTCGCCAAGCTGGGGCCGATCGTCCGCCCCGAGCGGTCGGCCGGCCCAATGTTCGAGAAGGTGGGTACCGGAGAATACGCCGCCGCCTATTTCATCTCATCGGCGACCGCATTTCAGCGCTTGAAGGATCCGGCGCGGGCCTCGGTCGTTGGGTGGAACTTCATTGCCGACGGAAACCCCGTGGTGTTGCGCGGCGTTGGCATTCCGAAATCCTCAGCCAACATCAACTCTGCCAAGGTCATGCTCGACTTTCTCGTATCGGTCGACGGTCAGATTGCCCTGGGTCAGGGCGGCGTGACGCCGTATCGCGAAGAAGTCACCAAGGACCAGGTGGCGAACTACACCTATCGCTCGATCGCCGATGCCGTCGGCGGCGATGACAACGTGCTCATCGTCGGCTTCGACAAGGAGTACCTCGCTGAGCCGACCTTCATTGACGAGATGAAGGCGCTCTACCTGCAGGCCAAATAGGCCGGCTGTATCTCGACGGGGACCGGGGAACGGCATGGGCCGTCACCCGGTCCTTGCGCAGAAAACCAGATTTCAGCTCGAGATGCGAAGAGCGAAATGGCCCGGTGACATGGTGTCTCGCGACCGTTCGATCCAGTGGTTGATTTCCGCCGCGACCTGCCTGCTGGTTGTAACGCCGCTCGCGCCCATGCTTTACCAGTCATTGCTGGACAAGCCGCTCTATAATGATGCGGCTTTACTGACATTCGCCAATTATGGCCGGCTTATTCATCATCCTGATTTGCCGTCGGTCCTGACGAACACATTGCTCTATGGGCTGGTCTCGTCAGGCATCGCGCAGGTTTTCGGCCTTACCGCGGCGATCTTGATCGGCAGGACCAATCTGCCATGGCGCGGTGTCTTCGGGGACCTGTTCCTCTGGCCGCTCTATATTTCGGGCCTGGTGCTGGCCTTCGGTTGGATCACGATGTACGGGCCTTCCGGCTTCGTGACGCTTTCCATCGAGAAAGTGCTGGGGTTCCGCCCGTGGGAGCTCTACACAATTCCCGGGCTTTCACTGGTAACCGGCGTTTCATTGGCGCCGCTGACATTCCTCTACTGCATTTCATCCACTCGTATGCAGGATCCGTCGCTGGAAGATGCCGCGCGGATCGGTGGCGCCGGGCCAATTCGCATCCTGCTCACCATCAACCTGCCGCTGCTGCGTCCGGCGATCATCTTCAGCACGATGATGACCTTTGTCATCGCGATCGAATCGCTGGCGATTCCGTTGCTGATGGGCAATCCCGTCGGGCTGCAGTTCTTCACCACCTTCCTCTATACGAACGGCCTTGAGCGCGGCACACCGGATTATGGATTGGTCGGAGCTGCCGCCTGCCTGTTGCTGTTGATGGTGAGCAGCCTGTTGCTGCTACAGAACTACCTGCTGCGCCGGGCCGAGCGATTTGTGACGGTGGGTGGTAAAGCCACGCGACCACGACTATTGGATCTCGGGCGGATGAAATGGATCGTCGTCGCTCTTTTCCTGGCTTATCTGCTGTTGGCAATCGGGCCGGTGGCATTCGGCGTTACCTTGCGTGGCTTCACCGTAATTCTTTCCCCCTACGTTCCGATAAGCAAGGCGCTGACGCTCGAAAACTTCCGGCTGTTGCTCGCGCACGAAACCTATGTGCGCTCGATCATCAACACCCTTGCCATCGCTCTGATCGGCGGACTCATTGGCGCCGGCTTCATCACGTTGCTGACGCTCGTCATCAAACGCTCAAATTTTGGGCTGCGGCGCCAGCTCGAGCATGTGGCCTTGTTCCCGCGCGCCGTGCCTGGATTGCTGGTCGGTATCGGCGCTTTTTATGCCGTCGCATTACTGCCGTTCTTGTCACCAGTGCGCGGAACGATCTGGATTCTCATCATCGTTTTCATCATGCGCTACATCCCAACGGGCTACGGCGCGATCGCGCCGGCCTTGATGCAGATCGGACGCGATATCGACCGGAGTGCCAGGACCGTGGGCGCGGATTGGTGGTCGACCTCGATGTCGATCCTCGCGCCATTGATTCGTCCGGCGACACTGGCCTGCTTCGCACTGCTCTTCATTCAGTTCCTGAATGAGTACTCGTCCGCGGTTTTCCTATTTTCGCCAGGTTCGGAAGTCATCGGTACGACCATGCTGATCTTCTGGGCGCAGGGATCGGTTGGGCCGGTGGCGGCACTTGCCATCATTCAAATCGTGATCACCACCGTATTCGTTCTTGTGGCGCGTCGCTTGTTGGGGATTCGGATCTATGGCTGATGTTGTCGTTCGTGATCTCGCGCGGCGCTATGGCGGTGTTGTTGCCGTCGAAGCAGTCAGTTTTACCGTCAAGAACGGAGAGTTCCTGACGCTGTTGGGACCAAGCGGATGCGGCAAATCGACGACGCTAGGTCTGTTGGCCGGCCTTGACCGGCCGGATGAGGGCTTCATGTCGGTCGGCGGGGAGACCTTCTTCGACACCAAGAGGGGCCATTTCGTCGAAGCAGAGAAGCGCAATCTGGGTCTTGTTTTTCAATCCTACGCTTTATGGCCGCACATGACCGTGCGCGACAACATCGCCTTTGCACTGAAGCTGAGAAAGATCGATCGGGGGAAACGCGAGCTCAAGGTGCGGGAAGCGTTGGCGCTCGTAGAAATGGAAACCTATATCGATCGATATCCAAACCAATTGTCGGGCGGCCAACAGCAGCGCGTGGCGCTGGCGCGCACGCTCGCCTATCGGCCCACACTTTTGTTGTTGGACGAGCCGCTCTCCAATCTCGATGCAAAGCTGCGCGACAAGGCACGGTCCTGGCTGCGCCAGCTGCAAAGCCAGGTCGGCATCACGACCATCTTTGTGACACATGATCAGGCGGAAGCGCTGGCGTTGAGTGACCGAGTGGCAGTAATGGACCGAGGGCGCATTGTGCAACTGGGGACGCCGCGCGAAATCTATGACCAGCCGGCAACTCCCTTCGTTGCTGACTTCATCGGATCGAGCAATTTCTTCAAGGGAACCGTGCGCGCCATAAGCCATGGCAAAGCCACCATCACCTTAACCGACGGCCAGATCCTTGTCGTTCCAACCGCCCTCCCATTGCTTCCGGACCAGTCCGTCAACATCGCCTGCCGGCCTGAGCGGATCAGGTTGAGCCCCGTGACAGAAGGGGTTGGCGAGAATACACTTCGCGCAAAAATCGTCGAAGAAAGCTATTTGGGGTCGCGTGTGGTGTACACGCTGCAAGCGGGGTCTGAGATGATGCGCGTGGAAGCAACCGAAGAGATTGGTGAACGCGATGTCGTTGCTCATCTGCCGCAGCATTGGTGCACTGTTTTTCGCGCCTCATAGGACGTTAGGCTCATCGCGTCGGTGATGTGGGGATATGAGCATGAAGGTTGGTGCAGGCAGCCGGTTACGCGACCAGATTGAGAACGAGATTCTCATCGGTTCGTTGCGGCCCGGCAGCCGGCTAGACGAGCTATCCCTTGCCAAGCGTTTCGGCGTATCGCGCACGCCGGTTCGCGAAGCCCTGATGCAGCTCGCGTCCGATGAGCTAGTTGAATTGCGGCCACGGCGAAGCGCCGTGGTGGCCCAGCTGAGCCCCCAGCGGTTGTTCGAAATGTTCGAGGTGATGGCCGTACTGGAGGGCAGCGCCGGAAGGTTGGCTGCACGTCGGTTGACGCCGGAAGACAAGGCGCGGCTGATGAAAGCCTATGAGGCCTGCCGCGTCGCCGCCGAGCGCGGCGATGCCGATGCCTATTACTATGAGAACGAGGAATTCCATCACGCCATCTACGCAGCCAGCCACAACCAGTTTCTAGCCGATCAATGCAGATACTTGCATCGGCGCCTCAAACCCTACCGCCGGCTGCAGCTACGCGTGCGCAACCGCATTCTGGCCTCACTGGCCGAGCATGAGGAGATCGTCAAAGCGATCAATGCGGGCGATGCCGAGGGAGCAGACGGCGCCTTGCAGATGCATATTCGCGTTCAAGGCGAACGATTCAGCGACCTTATCGCTTCGCTACCTCCTCTCGATTGACGCGGCATTCCGAAGACATTCCACGGGCTGCACTTACGCGCATGAGAAGAGCCAATAAACCGGCTTTGGATTCGTTTGACGGCAGGTTGTATGCAGTTATAGTCATTCTGTATCCACGATCGATCTCGCTTAAGGATCACGGATCCCTGCTATGAGCGCCACATTCTTGCAGTCACTGTTCGGATCGATCGCGGAGCGAAGCCGGCAATGGCTTCAGGCCGTGCCGGTGCTGCGCAGTCCGCCATCGAATGACAGCACCGATCCAGTCGGTGTTCTTGGCGGCCTGGCCCGCAATCTGCTGTCTGAGCGAGGCGAAGCTTCCGGCGTCGCCCTGGCCCGTCAGGTGCTCGATCTGTATGCAACGTTGGACGATGAGACTTGCCGGCGTTTCTTCCAGCTTCTCGCGACGGAATTCGAACCGGACGCGGAGCGCGTGCAGGCGGCGGCCACCACGTACCTTGCAGCACCGACCTCAGCCCATTTGCGTGCCCTCGCGCGAGCCGTCGAACCGCCACGGCAGGAACTCGTACGCCGCCTCAACCTGGCGCCAGGCGGCACGCGAACGCTCGTCAAGATGCGCGCCGACCTGTTGAGTGTCGGCAAGAACGCGCAGGACCTATCGGGAGTCGATGAAGACCTGACACATCTGTTCTACTCCTGGTTCAATCGTGGTTTTCTCGTCCTGCAGAAGATCACGTGGTCTACGCCAGCCAGCATCCTGGAACGCATCATAAAGTACGAAGCCGTGCATGCGATCGATGGGTGGGATGATCTACGCCGCCGGCTTGAGCCAACAGATCGCCGCTGCTATGCCTTTTTTCATCCCTCGCTTCTCGACGATCCGCTGATCTTCGTCGAAGTCGCATTGACCGACGACATCCCGCAAAATATCGGCGCGTTGCTAAGCGACAACCGGGATATGGTCGATCACCGCGAAGCCACCACAGCGGTGTTCTATTCCATCAGCAACTGCCAACTGGGATTGCGTGGAATTTCCTTCGGCAATTTCCTCATCAAGCAAGTCGTAGAAGATCTATCTGCCGACCTGCCGCAGATCGATACGTTCGTGACGTTGTCGCCCGTGCCGGGATTTGCCGCGTGGTTGGACCGCGTGCGCACCGAACCGTCTCTGGCCTACATGACGGCCGAGGACATCGAGAGCCTCGACAAGCTCGCCGCAATTGGTTGGCAACACGAGGTCGCAACGGTCGAATCCTTGCGACCTCTGCTGAGCGAGCTCGTGTTGATTTATCTGGTGCACGCAAAATCGGCGGACAATCGCCCGATTGACCCTGTGGCGCGCTTTCATCTCGGAAATGGCGCACAGCTGGAACGAATCAATTTCCTCGGCGATACCTCGCCAAGGGGCCTGAAAACTGCCACCGGGTTCATGGTCAACTATCGCTACAACAAGGCCACCATTGAAACCAACCACGAAGAGTTCGCCCATTTTGGAACGGTCGTGACGTCCAAGGAGTTGGCGCGGCAACTTCGCTCGCTTTCTATCGCCTCTCTGGTGGAGCCCGCGCATGAATGAGAATTTGTTTTCGGTTTTCCGATCTCGTTTTCCCGCCAATCTCTCATTGCCGTTCATCATACAGCCAAACGGCCCGACAATTACCTATGGCCAGGTGATCGCGGATACCGGTCGCTTGGCAAACGCTCTTCGTAGGCTCGGAGTCCTCGCTGGTGATCGCGTTGCTGTACAGACCGACAAGAGTGCTGACGCGCTGCTTCTGTATCTTGCCGCACAACGCCTCGGCGCGGTGTATGTCCCGCTCAACCATGCCTATACGGCCAGCGAGCTTCGTCACTTGTTGGCGGATGCCAGCCCGCGGTTGTTCGTCTGCGCCCCCAACAGGAAATCCGAGCTGTCCTCGCTGGCCGTGGATCTCGGCATCCCGCATGTTGCAACGCTGAGTGATGCTGGCGGCATGACGGAGAAAGCCAGAGAAGAAGAGACGGCTTTCAATGATGAACCACTCAGCCGTGACGATCTTGCAGCTATTCTTTATACCTCTGGAACCACCGGTCTCTCGAAGGGCGCCATTCTCACTCATGGCAATCTCACCTCGAACGCGCAGACCTTGGCCAAGTATTGGGAGTTCACAGCTACGGATCGCCTCTTGCATGCTTTGCCGATCTTCCACACCCATGGCCTGTTCGTCGCCGTCAACGTGGCCCTGATGTCCGGCGCCGCGATCATCCTTCTGCCGAACTTCGATACTGAGCAGGTGTTGCGTGCGCTGCCGCTGTCAACGGCGATGATGGGGGTGCCGACCTTCTATACCAGGCTGCTGCAGCGGACGGAGTTCGACCGGCGTCTGGTAGTGCATATGCGCCTGTTCATCTCCGGTTCGGCGCCCCTGGCCGCAGCCACGCACAAGGAATTCTACGAACGCACCGGGCATGAGATCCTGGAGCGCTACGGTATGACCGAAACGAATATGAACACCTCCAACCCATACCGGGGAAGACGTGTTCCTGGTAGCGTCGGCCTGGCTCTACCGGGCGTCGATGTGCGTGTCACGGACATCGAGACCGCCCGGCCCCTGCGTGCCGGCGAGGTCGGCCAGATTGAAATCCGCGGGCCTAATGTCTTCAAGGGCTATTGGCAATTGCCGGAAAAGACGGCGCAGGATTTCCGCACGGACGGATTCTTCATTTCTGGAGATCTCGGCTATATCGATGCCGACGGCTATGTATTCATAGTCGGTCGGCATAAGGACCTCATCATATCTGGCGGGTTCAACGTCTATCCGGCCGAGGTGGAAAGCGTCCTCGAGGAAATGCCCGGCGTCGCGCAGTGCGCGGTGATCGGCGTCCCGCACCCGGATTTTGGCGAGGGCGTCATCGCGATTGTCGTCAAGCGGGATGGCGCCGGCTTGAAAGTCGATCAGATTCAGAATCATCTGGCCGATAAACTGGCGAACTACAAGCGTCCCAAGCAAGTCTTTATCGCCGATCAGCTCCCGGTCAACGCAATGGGCAAGGTTCAAAAGAAAGTACTCCGCGAGCGATTTACCAATACTTTCTTGGACGCGTGAAGCAACCAACATCGCCGACGATGGGCATTCTGCAGGTAGCGTTGTCCCTGGTCGTAGTCGCGATACTCGGGGGCGGGGAGCGTTGGGCGACTGCGCGCTTGTCGAAATGCCGGCGTGGAAGATTGTGGCTGGAAGATGAGGCGAAGCGTCCCCGAACGCCTCGCCTCTGTCTGCGCTCGGGGAACTACGCTTCGTGGGTTCAGTTCCGATGCGAGATCGGCGCTATTTCAGGCGGCGCGATTTCGCGAATTGGTCGAAGGCGACCACCGCCACCAGGATGAGGCCGATCGTGATCTGCTGGACGTAGGGGTTGACGTTCATCAAGACCAACCCGTTGATCAGCACGCCGATCAGGATCGAGCCGATCACCGTGCCGAAGATCGTGCCGACGCCGCCGAACAGGGAGGTGCCGCCGATCACCACCGCGGCGATGACATTGAGTTCATAGCCTATGCCGGCCACCGCTTCCGAGGAGTTCAGGCGCGCCGAGAGCACGAAGCCGGCGAGGCCGGCCAGGAAGCCGATGACCACATAGACCGAGAGCAGGACGCGCTCGACATTGACGCCGGCGAGGCGCGCCGCCTCGCGATTGCCGCCGACCGCATAGACCTGGCGGCCATAGCGGGTGTAGCGCAGCACGACGAAGGCGACGGCCGCGATGGCGAGGAAGATAATGACCGGAACCGGCACCGGGCCAATGCGTCCCTGTCCCCACCAGCGATAGGCTTCATCAAAGCCGCTGATCGGGCCGGAGCCGGAGATCATCAGCGCCATGCCGCGAAAAACCGAGAGGCCGCCGAGTGTTACCACGAAAGGCGGCACTTTCAGCTTGGTGATCGCCGTGCCCTGGATCGCGCCGCCCACCACGCCGACCGCAATCGCGCCCAGCATGGCGGCGAACCAGCCATACCCCGTCGCCTCCGATTCCGAGAGCGAGAACGAGCCGGCGGCACTGCCCTTGGCGATGAGCGCTGCCGACAGGCCGGCGACCGCGACCAACGAGCCAACCGAGAGGTCGATGCCGGCGGTCAGGATGACGAAGGTCATGCCGACCGCGATCAGACCTTCGATCGAGATCTGGCGCATCACGTTGAACAGGTTGAGCGGCTTCAGGAAGCGCCCGTCCGTCAGGACGGTGAAGATGATGATCAGCAGCACCAGGCAGACGACCGGCGCATAACGGCTCAGCAGTGGAATGATCCGGCTGCGCATCGATCGGGTTTGCGCACGGGGTTTATCGGTCACAGCCTCGCTCATATCCGTCCTTCTCCAGCGATTGCGGCCCCAGTGCGCTCTGGGGCGCGGTCTGTTCGATGGCCATCAGATGCATCAGTGATTCTTCGGTCGCCCGGTCGCCCGGCATGCCGCCGGTGACACGCCCTTCGCGCATGGTGACGATCCGGTCGCTGATCGCCATCACCTCGGGCAGCTCGGAGGAGATGGCGACGATGGCGATGCCGGCGCGCGCCATCATGTCGAGTTGCTGATGCACTTCCGCCTTGGCCGCGATGTCTATGCCGCGCGTCGGCTCGTCCACGATCAGCACCTTCGGCTTCAAGGCGAGCCAGCGCGCCAGCACCACTTTCTGCTGGTTGCCGCCGGAGAGATCGGCGATCTGGATGTCCGCCGAGGCCATGCGGATGTCGAGTGCCTTGCGGAAACGCTCGGTCAGCGCGGTTTCGGCTCGGTCGCTGACGAACCAGCGACCCCAGGTCAGGTCCTTGAGGCTGGAAATCGCGAGGTTGTGCCGCACCGCGAGATCGAGGAACAGGGCCTGCTGCTTGCGGTCCTCGGGAACCAGGCCGATGCCGCTCCGGATGGCGTCCACCGGCGAGCGGAGGACGAGCGGCTTGCCGTCGATCTCGATCGAGCCGCGCTCAAAGGAATCGGCGCCGAAGATGGCGCGGGCAAGCTCGGTGCGCCCCGCCCCCATCAGCCCGGCGAGGCCAAGGATTTCGCCGGCGCGCACGTCGATGCTGACATCCTTCAGCAGGGTGGCGTGGGGATTGGTGGGGTCGCGGTCGCGCGAGATGCCCCGCGCCTTCATCACGATCGGGCCGGTCGTGCGATGGCCGCCGAGTCGGGTGAAGAGCTGGGTGCTCGACCGCCCGACCATCATCTTCACAAAATCGTCGATCTTCAGTTCACCTACGTTGCCGCCACCGACCCTCTTGCCGTCACGCAAGACCGTGACCCTGTCGCAGATCTGCTCCACCTCATGCAGGCGATGGGTGACATAGATGATGGAGAGGCCGCGCGCCTTCAGGTCGGCGACGATCCGGAACAGGCCCTCGACCTCGCGCTCGGTCAGCGCGGCGGTCGGCTCGTCCATGACGATGATTCGCGAATCTCTTGAGAGGGCGCGGGCGATCTCCACCATCTGCTGCTCGCCGACCGAGAGGTCGCTGACCGGCATCATCGGGTCAAGGTCGAGATTGAGGTGTCGGAGCACCTTCTCCGTCTCGTCGCGCATCCGCGGCCAGGAGACGAACGCGCCCTTGCCCGGCTCGCGGCCGAGAAACATGTTCTCCGCGACCGTCATGGTCGGGATCAGGTTGAACTCCTGGTAGATCGTGACGATGCCCTGCTTTTGCGCATCGAGCGGGGTTTTGAGCTCCAGCGGCTTGCCGCCGAGCATGATGGAGCCGGCATCCGGCTGATAGGCGCCCGAGAGGATCTTCAGCAAGGTGGATTTGCCGGCGCCGTTCTCGCCCAGGAGACCGTGGGTCTCGCCGGGGAGAATCTGCAGCGACACATCGTCCAGCGCCAGCACGCCCGGAAAGCGCTTGGTAATGTGCTCCATCCGGAGCAAGGGCTCGCTCATGCGGAGTCTCTTACCGGAAAAGGCCGGCGGATGGATCGCCCATCCGCCGGGAACTGCAGGCGATGAAGGACTACTCGATCTCGCCGAGGCGTTCGGCCTTGTCGAGATTGTCCTTGGTGATGGTGATCGGGGTCAGCAGCTCGACCTTCGGCTCTGGCTTGGTGCCGTCCTTGAGGAAGGCGACGAGCTTGTCCACGGCCTTCGAGCTCTGCAGGCCGGGGAACTGCTCGACCGTGGCGGTCAGGCTGCCGTCCTTCACCCGGGCCAGAGCCTCCGGCAGGGCGTCAAACCCGATCAGCGCGATCTTGCCGCCGAGATTGTGCGCCTTCACCGCTTCCATCGCGCCGAGGATCATGTCGTCATTGGCGGCGACGATGACGTCCGGTGGAGTCTGCATGCCGGCCAGCGCTGCTTCCGTCACGGACAGGCCTTTCACGCGATCGAACTCGGCGGTCTGCTCGAACACGATCTCGTACTTGTCCTTGTGCTGGTCGAGGATGTTGTGCAGGCCCTTGTTGCGGTCGATGGCGGGGCCGGCGCCGGGCTGGCCCTGCAGGTTCATGATCTTCGCGCCGTTCGGGAACAACTTCATGATCAGCTCGGCCTGCGCCTCGCCGCCCTTGGAATTGTCAGCCCCGACATGGCCGAGCAGGTCGGGCACCTTGGTGACGTAGCGGTCGATGGTGACGACCGGGATCTTGGCGTCGACCGCCTCCTGCAGCGCCGGCGCCATGGCATCGACTTCGTTCGGGCTGATGACGATGCCGTTGACACCGCGGGAGATCGCGGCCTCGACGTCCGAGGTCTGCTTGGTCGAGCTGACCTGGCCATCGCCAACGATGACCTCGACCCCGAGCTTGTCGCCCTCGGCCTTGATCTGATTCATCATGTGAACGAAGAACGGAAACTTGAGACCGGGCACCGAGCCCAGGATGACGAGCTTGTCTTGGGCCGAACTCGGGCCGGCCATGATCCCGCCGAGCGCGAGAGCAGAAACGGCAACCGCTGCGATCCGCAGCGCGCCGCCGAACTTACGCGACATTCCGAACATCTTGATCCTCCCAGGTCACCTTGTTGATTGAATCGATTTTACGAGGAGGACTGTTGGCCTCCGCGAAACGCATAGTGCTTGCAGTGAACAGACGAAGCATCTTTGATTGCCGCGAACTGTGCGTCAAGCGCCTGCCTCTTGCCGCGGTGCGGTAGTTGCGGTGCACGAATGGTTCGTAGTGCTGGTTCGGGAAGGCGGATAGAGAAACAATGCAGGACGGCGAAGATCTCCGCCAGGTGCCGATCAGCGACGTCGCGGCGGCGCGATGCTGATCAACGCCGCGAAAGAACTCCGCGCCACCAGCTATGCCGAGGTTTCAGATTCATGGACTTGGCGCAGACCGTTCGGAACGGCGGGCAGCGCAAGCCCACTGAATGGCAGCTCCTAGCACAAAGCGGACATCCACATCGCGACCGTCGGCGGCTCTCGCACACACGCAGTCTTTCCTCGAGCGCGTCGATGGAGCGTTCGGGCATGACGCCTCTCCTTGCCAGCCCTCTCTCCATAATACAATCTGACGCGGTTCCGCGTACCAGTTGGCGCGGATCTCAACTTTCAGCAACCCGGAGCAACAAATGCTCGATGGCTTTGACGAGATCGATATGTCGGAAGCCGATCATGTTGCATGGGTCAGGGCGCAAAGCGATCCCGCCCTCTGGCACCAGGCGGCCATGGCGGCGCTCGCTTATCGCGGTGACGACCACGGCTTTCTGCATTGGCTGCTGGAACAGCCGACAATGGATCGTTCGACCGCCGGCTGGCTTTTCCTGTGGCCGGAAGGATCGCGCTATTTGCGCGGCGAGGCCGACTTCCCGCTGAACCACATCTCCAGCGAGAAGATGGTCGAGCTGTTTCGAGCCCTCTGCGCGCGCAGCGAGCGCCTGGGCTTCACGCGAGATGAGATCGGGCTGGACCAGGATTTCGAGCCCGAGCGCAAGGCATGCCTCGCCATCGTCGCGCGCAGCCAGGTCGCACCTGGCATCATCGTCCCCCGGCAAATCATCGATCGCCCGTTCCAGCCGCCGAAACCGAGTCACTTTATGCTCGATGACGGCATCATTCTTGCCTGATTTTCTCGTCCCGCCCACCAGGCGGTGTCCCTCCGATAGTGAAATTTAAATGCGTGCCACACCGCGACGGAGTATCATTTCACGTCCTTTATGACGATTGGGAGGTCGCCATGTGCCTTCGCGTCGCGCGCTGGACGATCTTGGCTTTCATTGCCCTCAGCCTTGCGGGCTGCGCCGGCAGCCCTGAACGCGCGAAAAGGCCGCAGATCGGCGATGCATTCCTTCCCTGCAGCTTCGCCGGTTTCTCGAGCGAGGACGGCTTCTCCTGCAAGCCCCAGGATCCGGCCCAGAATTCGCGGCTGGAAACGGCCCGAGGATCACCTCAGGGTTCAGCCGTGGATTCATCCAAATCAATTCATCTGACGATCCACACGACGTCGACCAACGCCCGGGACAAATGTGACGAGCTCGGCGCATACGCCTCGCCGCAGCCGGACTCTCGCTGGATATTGGACATCGAATCGTCCGATCCGGAAGACCACGCTTGCACCCTCCGCCTTCCGAGCATGAGCGACGTGCCGGTATCCTTCTGGCCGATCATCGAGGAAATACTCCTCCTCGCAATTGGCACCTCCTCCGAAGACGCCGACGAGCTTCTCCGACTGATGATATCGGTCCTCGAAGAGATGCGCGCTCACCTTGCCGAGACCGACAAGGCGTAGCCACGGCTGCTGGGCTTGTCCGCTGCTGGCACAAAGCTGAAATCGAACACGCATCGGTCAATCGCGCTCGTACGGCTTGCCTTGCGTTTTAGCTCAAGTTGTTCTAGCGCTCAGGCATGAAAAAGCCAGGAGCCAGTCCAAATCCCCGAAGGAGAGCATCGCGCAAGCGGCTCAGCCCAACCATGCTGGCCGTCGCTAAAGCAGCGAAGGTTTCGATTTTTACTGTGTCTGCAGTTCTGAATGGGACGTCAGCGGTGAGCGACGAGCGGCGATCGCGCGTGGAGAAAGCGATTCGCGCAACCGGTTACAAGCGCAACGCCGTGGCGCGGAGCCTCAAGACCGGACGGACGCAGACGATCGGCGTGGTCATCGGCGATATCACCAATCCCTTCTACACCGATGTCGTTGCTTCAATCCAGCAGGTGCTTTATCGCGCCGGTTACGGGGTGATGCTTTGCTGCAACGATCGAGATGTGACGTTGCAGGAGGACCATATTGCCGTGCTGCGCGATCGAAGGGTCGATGGCCTCATCATCTCGCCGACCGGGGAGGATGCCCATCTGCGCAAGGCGCTTGAGCAGACTCATCTGCCTGTCGTCCTGGTCGACCGCATCCTCAACCGCTTCGATTGTGATGCGGTCATCATTGACAACCGCTCAGCCGTACGCAGCGTCATGCGCTATCTCATCAGCCTCGGCCACCGGCGCATCGGGTTCATCTCGGGGCTGCTCGGATCCTTTACTGGGCGGGAGCGCTTGGCCGGGTATCACGACGCGCTGAAGGAAGCCGGCATTGCGCGCGACCAGGAACTGGTACAGCTCGGCAATTTCCGGAGCGACGAAGCCTATGAGGCAACGTTGCGGTTGATGACAGCAGCCACGACGCCCACGGCGATCATCTCATCCAACAACCAGATGGTTATTGGCGTCATGAGGGCGCTCAACCATTTGAAGCTGAGCTGTCCGGAAGACATTTCGGTCGCGGGTTTCGACGATTTTCCGTGGGCCGATGCGTTTCGGCCGCAATTGACGACGATCGCTCAGCCGGTCCGTGCCATCGGCGAACAGGCCGCACACCTGCTGATCGAGCGCATCGATGGCCGGGCGAAGGGCAGGGGGCGCCAGGTCGTCCTGACCGGCGAGCTTAAGGTGCGCGAATCCTGTCGTCGTGTAGTTCCCGGCTCTGACCGCAAGTCTCGGGGAAAAGCGGCACAGTAACAAATCTCTGGACAAGTGGGCACGGCTCCGCTTTCTTTGGCCGGAAATCTAAACGTTTAGATAAATCGCGCCCGTTACGTAGATTGCGACCGCGAGAGCGGAATGTGCGAAGGTCCATTGGGGAGCATGCGGCATGGCGAAACTATCCGCCAAGATCCTGATTGTCGGGGAGTCCATCTACAAGATCCACACGCATTTCAAGGGCTTCGCCTCCTATGAGACGGGCTACGCCACCCTCGGACTGGATTCGTTCATCTCCCGCTTTGCCGGCACCGGGCTCGACATCAGCTTCATGCCGAACCAGGAGGTGTCGCTGCGTTTTCCCATGTCGGTCGAGGCGATGCAGGCTTATGACCTCATCGTAATCTCGGACGCGCCGGCCGATTCCTTCCTGTTGCATCCGGATACGCTCGCCGGAAAGATACTGCCCAACCGGCTGAAACTCCTTGGCGACTATGTACGTCAAGGCGGAGGCCTGGCGATGATCGGCGGGTGGATGGCGTTCGGCGGATTTCATGGCAAGGCGCACTACGCCTATTCACCGCTGGCCGACCTGCTGCCGGTCAAGATCGCACCGCATGACGACCGGGTGGAAACGCCGGAGGGCGCCTATCCGAAGCCGGTCGCCGAGCACGAGATCTTGGCCGGATTGCCGCGGGAGTGGCCGGATTTCCTGGGTTTCAACAAGGTTGAGCAGCGTGGCGGCAAGCTCCTCGCCGAGTTTCCCAATACCCACGATCCGCTCCTCGTCGTGGATGAAGTCGGCAAGGGGCGGGTGGGGGTCTTCACTTCGGACATCCTGCCGCACTGGGGCTCGCCGCGCTTTACGGAATGGGTTGGCTACGTGCCATTCTGGGAGCAATTCTTCCGGTGGCTTGCGCGCAAGATGCCTGCGTAACGGATTATAGAGGCCAAGATGATCGGCATGGTGAAGCTGCAGGGAACCGTCGAGACGCCGTGGCTGCAGAGTACGGTGTTGCAGGGGAATTTGCCGGGCGACCATACGGAACGCATGTTGCCGATCTACCTGCCGCCGGGATATGCGGCCTCCGGCGAGCGGTATCCGGTGATTTACGTCCTGTCCGGTCACGGCGGCAGCGGCCCGCTGATGCTGAACTCGCCCGCCTGGGGTGAATCATTTCCGGAGCGCCTCGACCGGCTCATCGTGTCTGGCAAGGTTCCCCCGGTAATCGCGGTTCTGCCGGACTGCTGGACCATTTTCGGCGGGGCGCAATTCATCAACAGCTCCGCGCTTGGCCATTACGAGGATTATCTCATCGACGAGCTGGTCCCATATGTCGACGCCAACTACCGCACCATGGCCGACCGCGCCCATCGCGGCGTCACCGGCAAAAGCAGCGGCGGCTATGGATCGATGGTCCAGGCGATGCGCCATCCGGAAGTGTTCGGCGCGTTCGCCTCGCACAGCGGCGACATCTATTTCGAGTTCGGCCTGCTGCCCGATCTCGCCAAACTGCATGCCAATTTGCAGAAGTTCGGCGGGATGGAGGGCTTTATCGCGCAGATTCCGACGATCAAGCCCAAGGGGCATGACCCGTTCTTCTCCGTGCTCGGGATGCTCTGCTACGGCGCGGCCTACGCGCCCAATCCCGAGGCTCCGCGCGGCTTCGATTTCCCGGTCGACCTGGAGACCGGCGCCCTGGTCGAGGATGTCTGGCAGCGATGGCTGAGCTGGGATCCGGTGCGCATGATCGACCGGCCGGAATACCTCGAAGCATGGCGATCGATGAAATATATCTATCTGGACTGCGGCTTGTGGGACGAGCTCAATTTCCCGGTCGGCACGCGTGTCTTGTCCAACAAGCTCAAGGTGGCGGGCATCGCGCACGATTTCGAGCTGTTTCCGGACGGCCATATCGATGTGCCATATCGATACGACGTGTCGTTGCCGCGGCTGGTCACCGCGTTGCGGCGCTGAGTTTGTAGGTTTGCTGAGACAAGATGCATGGGCGGAGGCAGCGATCTCGCTTAGGGATTTACGGCGTCGCAATCTAAACGTTTAGCATTGACTTTGATGTTGATACTTCCGACGCTTATGCCTCTAACCCGGCCACCAGATTGATCTTGGCCATCGGCATCGCACGGTGGCGAAGTACGGAAGTGAATGGTTGGTGCCGGCCCGACACGTTGCCGGCGAAGCACGAAGGGGAGGACTCAAAATGACAGACATGCGATCAAGGCGGCATATTCTGGCGGCGGCAGCTCTTGTCGCGGCCTTCGGTGCGACGACCTTTGCGGGTGAAGCCTGGTCCCAGGACAAGGTGCTGACGATGCCTGTGCCGGGCGACGAGGCGCTCGACAATCTCGATCCGCGCGTCCTGTTGACGACCAATCATCAGCAGGTGCAGATCGCCATCTTCGATTCCTTGGTGCGCTCCAAGGGCCCCGACATCGTCCCGGCGGCGGCCGAGAGCTGGGAGATATCGCCGGACGGCAAGACCTATACGTTTCATCTGCGTTCGGCCAAGTGGTCCGACGGCAAGCCCGTGACCGGACAGGATTTCGTGGATGCGTTCGTGCGCATGTTCACGACGTCCGGCGCCAGCTCCATCTATGATGCGATCCAGAATGGGGCGGAGGTGCGCGGCAAGAAGGCCGATGCCTCGACGCTGGGTGTGAAGGCGCCGGACGACAAGACCGTGGTCTTCACCTTGACCAGCCCGACACCCTATTTCCTGGGGCTGTTGACCTCGTCCTATTCGGCGCCCAGCCGGGCCGATCTCGTTGCGAAGTATGGCGACGCCTACGGTGCATCGGCTGAAAGCATGGCCTACAACGGGCCTTTCACCCTCGCCGAGTGGTCCAACCAGGACAAGCTCGTCCTGAAGAAGAACCCGGCCTACTGGGACGCGGCGAACGTCAAGCTCGACGAAATCGTGTTCCTCTTGATCCCGGAGCCAAGCACCCAGCGCAACCTGTTCGACAGCGGCGAACTCGACGTCTACACGCCGCAGACCGAAGCCGAGGCCAAGGAGTACGAGGCGAAGGGCGAGCTGCTACGCTACAACAAGGGCGGCATGCGCGGCATCACGCTCAATCACCAGGGACAGGGCGACGCGACCAAGGCAAAGCTCCTGTCGGATCCGAATTTCATGAAGTGGATCTCGAACACGGTTGATCGCCAGGGATTTGTCGACAAGGTGTTGGAGGGCAACGGCATCCCGGCCACAGTGCAGACGCCGTCGGCTACCACCGTCTATCCGGGAACAACGTGGGGCGAGGTGACGCCAAACATCGGCAAGTACCATCCGCTCACTGCCGAACCGGCCAAGGCCGAGGAATACAAGGCCAAGACGCTGGCCGACATGGGCGTCTCCAGCGTCGACGACCTGCCGGCGCTGAGCGTGCTCACCAGCGAGGATCCGCAGAATCCGAAGCTGGTCACGCCCTATGTCTTCAGCGTACTGACGGAGATGGGGCTCAAGGTCACGCTCAACCAGCAAACCGGAAACCAGTTCTGGAACACGCTGCTTGCACCGGCGCTCGGCTTCGACCTGGCGATCGCCGGCTGGGGACCGGACTATGACGATCCCTACACCTATCTCCAGTACTGGCAGAGCTCGTCGACCGATATGGGCACGACCTTCAACAATACCGACTACGACAAGCTGCTGCAGAAGGCCAACAACGAAACCGACCTCAAGAAACGGGCCGAGATCCTGGCCCAGGCGGAGGCGCTGTTCGGCGACATCGGCACCGCCATTCCGCTCATCCACTACAAGGGCTCGGTGGCGTTGCAACCTCATGTCAAGAATATGTTGACTTCGAGCTTTGGCGCGGCGCTGAACTACGTCTGGGTGGATATTCAGAAGTAGCTTCGCTTCGGGCGGCGGAGGGAACTCCGCCGCCCGCTGCCGGATCGGGTTGATGCTCAATTACCTCGTCAGACGCCTCGTCATTGCTTTGGTCGCGATCTTCGTCCTGGCGACGGTCACGTTCTTCTTGATGCGTCTTGTTCCAGGCGATCCTTTTGCCGGGCCGCGTGTCGCGCCCGAAGTCCGGGCGGCGCTGCGTTCCTACTATGGGCTCGACAAGCCGCTGCTCGAGCAATACGTCATCTACATGGCCAATCTGCTGCGCGGCGACCTGGGACTGTCGCTCGCCGCCCGTGGGCACGAGGTCACCGACATCATCGCGACCGCGTTTCCGGTGTCGTTGGATCTCGGCATCCGCGCCATGATCTTGTCGATCGTCTTTGGCATCGCTTTCGGCGTCGTCGCCGCGCTACGGCGCGGGACCACGTTCGACTACCTGACGGTGGCGCTTGTCCTGGTCGGCATCTCGGTGCCGAGCTTCGTATTGGCCGGACTCCTTCAATACTATCTGGGCGTCTACCTTCATATCCTGCCGATCGCGCGCTATGAGACCTTCTGGCACACGATCATGCCGGCCTTCGCCTTGAGCCTGGGCACCATGGCGACCATCGCACGCTACATGCGCTCAAGCATGCTTGAGGTGGTGCATGCGGACTATATCAAGACGGCGTTCGCGAAAGGATTGAAGCCGTATCAGGTCGTGCTTCGGCACCAGATCAGAAATGCGATGTTTCCGGTGCTCACTATCCTCGGCCCGGCGGTCGCTTCGGTGCTGACCGGTTCCTTTGTGGTCGAAACCGTGTTCGCCATTCCGGGTCTGGGGCGCTATTTCGTCACCGCTATGCAGAACCTGGACTACACGCTGGTCATGGGGCTGACGATATTCTTCGGTGCATTCCTGATCGGCATGAACTTCCTGGTGGATCTCGCCTATGGGCTGATCGACCCGCGCATCCGGACCTCCTGATCGATGACCATCCTCGACCCATCCTTGTTCGAGCCGGACCGGGAAAGCCGGCCCGAGGCACTTTCCGGCCGCAAGGCGCTCGCTTTCTGGAGCGATGTGTGGCGGCGGTACCGCCGGAACATTCCCGCGATGGCGAGCCTCATCCTGCTGATCGTCTTCGCCCTCCTGGCGATCCTGGCGCCCCTGCTCGCGACCAGGCGATGGGACCAGGTTGACCTGTTCGCGACCTACCAGCGACCGAGCCTGGATCAGTGGTTCGGCACCGATGCACTGGGCCGGGACATCTGGCTTTCGGTCTGGTTCGGCGCCCGCGTCTCGCTTACGGTCGGGCTGATGGCCGCGCTGGCGCAGATGGCGATCGGCGTCCTGATCGGCTGCTTCTCCGGTCTGCGCGGCGGCCGGATCGACATGATCATCATGCGCTTCGTCGACATCATGATCGCGATTCCATTCCTGATCTGGGTCAGCCTTTTCATGCTGGTGTTGCAGCCGGGGATGGGTTCGATCATCGTCGCCTTTGCGCTGACGCAATGGACCGATATCGCCCGTCTGACGCGTGGCGAGGTGCTCCGGCTGAAGGAGACGGAATTCGTTATCGCGTCCAGCTCACTGGGGGCTTCCAACTGGCGGCTGATGACCCGGCATTTCTTCCCCAACATCCTGCCGGTGATCATCGTCGCGGTGACCTTCCAGGTGACGAACGCCATCTTCGGCGAGGCGTTCCTGAGCTATATCGGGGTTGGGATCCAGCCGCCGCTGACGTCCTGGGGCCAATTGGTGTCGATGGGCATCTCCGAGATGCGCGACAATCCCTACATGCTGGTGTTTCCATCGCTTGCCATCACATTGACCATGCTGGCGCTGCAGCTGATCGGCGACGGCCTGCGCGATGCGACGGACCCTAAGCTGCGCCGATGACCGAGACGAACCGGCCCATCCTCAGCGTCGAGCATCTGAGCGTGATGTTCCACACCTATGCCGGGTTGGTTCATGCCGTGCGCGACATCAGCTTTTCGCTCCGCAAAGGGGAAGTGCTGGCGATCGTGGGGGAGTCCGGCAGCGGCAAGAGTGTGACCGCGCAGGCGATCATGGGGCTAACGCCCATTCCTCCGGGCGAGATTCGCGGCGGCACTGTAAGCTATGACGGCATCGACATGGTACGCGCCGGCCCCGGCGACTTGGCACGGATTCGGGGCGCCGGCATCTCGATGATCTTCCAGGATCCGATGACCTCGCTCAATCCATCGATGAAAATCGGCACGCAGATCCGCGAAGTACTGCACCAGCACAAGGCAATGTCGCGTACCGAGAGCAGGGCGCGTGCGGTCGAACTGTTGCGGCTGGTCGGCATTCCGGAGCCGGAATCGCGCCTGCTGCAATATCCGCATCAATTCTCCGGCGGCATGCGGCAGCGGATCATGATCGCCATCGCCATCGCCAACAATCCCGACATCCTGATTGCCGACGAGCCGACGACTGCGCTGGATGTGACCATCCAGAGTCAGATCTTCCGCCTGATCCGGGAGGTCCAGCGCGCATTCGGTACGGCGATGATTCTCATCACCCATGATCTAGGCCTGGTGGCCGGGGCGGCCGATCGTGTGCTGGTGATGTATGGTGGAAGGGCGGTCGAGGAGGGGGCGAGAGATCAGATCTACTATAACCCGCAGCACCCCTATACCTTGGGTCTGTTGAATGCTGTACCAAAGCTCAGCGATCGGAACGATCAGCCGCTGCGCACCATCGAGGGACGGCCGCCGCTGCTGATTGATCCGCCAAACGCTTGTGCTTTTGCCGACCGTTGCCCGTTCGTCATGAAAATCTGCCGGCAACAGGATCCGGATTATTTTGGTCCGTTACCGGGCAATCGCGTCGCCTGCTGGCTGCATCATGAGGCGGCGGGGCGGCAGCGCGAAGCCTTCTTGGCAGCGAGGGCGCCGGCATGAGCGCGCAAATCGAACTGCGCCGGCTCCGGACGCACTTCCCGATCTCGCGTGGGCGAGTGGTGAAGGCGGTGGATGGGGTTGATCTCGAAATCAGGCGCGGTGAAACCTTCGGCCTGGTGGGCGAGTCCGGTTGCGGAAAATCGACGCTCGGCCGGACGGTGAAAGGCATCTATCGGCCGACCGGTGGCGAAGTCATCTTCGACGGCAAGAACACGGCGAAGCTCTCCAAGGCCGAGGCGCGGGCCTTCGCGCGCCAGGTGCAGATGATCTTCCAGGATCCTTATGCATCCCTCAATCCTCGCATGGTGGTTCGGGAGATCATCGGCGAGGGACTGGAGATCCATGGCCTCGGCACCCGCGTCGAGCAGGCGGAGAAGGTGCGGGAGATCATGGAGCTGGTGGGCCTGAACCCGGAATACCAGAACCGTTTCCCGCACGAATTCTCCGGCGGGCAGCGGCAGCGGATCGCCATTGCGCGGGCCTTGGTGGTCAATCCGGAGCTGGTCGTGTGCGACGAGCCGATCTCGGCGCTCGACGTCTCGATCCAGGGCCAGATCGTCAATCTGCTGAAATCGCTTCAGGAGCGGATCGGGCTGACCTATCTCTTCGTCGCGCACAATCTCTCGATGGTGAAATACATCAGCGACCGCGTGGGGGTGATGTATCTCGGCCGGCTGGTCGAGATCGCGCCCAAGGAGGAATTGTTCGCGAACCCGCTGCACCCGTATACGCAGGCGCTGCTTTCCTCGGTGCCGATCCCGGATCCGCGGCTCGAAGCAGCCAGAGTCGAGAAGACGCCCGAAGGCGAGCCGCCGAGCCCAATCGCAACTATCGAAGGCTGCGCTTTCCGCGGCCGCTGCCCATTTGCCCAGGAGAAGTGCCGCACCATGCGGCCGGTCCTGACCGAGGCCGCTCCCCAGCACCTGGTCATGTGCACGCTGCACGGGACACCTTCGGACGAGGTCTAGACTCGGCGTCGATACGCTGACCGACGCCTGCAACTGGCAGATTCTGTTGAAAAAGGGGCTGGTTTGAAGGCGTTGAAGTCAGCTTCGACGACGCCAGTTCATGGTCGACGTCGTTCGCATAATGTCGTCCTGACGGATAACCTCTGTATTGCACCGATGATAAAAGATCGACCTAAGTATTTGCGTGCCGATTTGGCATATGGAAAATTGCCTGAGGTGCCCTACGTAGTGGATTGGAGTTCAATTCCCGAATTGATTCGCGCCTCGACTCTGGGCGTGGGCGGTATCCGGCCGATCGCGAAAGGCATGGCTGACGCAGCGGGAGGGCCCCTTCGTGATACGCCTAGTCCCGGGGAAATTGCGCTCTTTCGTCACCGTGGCACACGGTTCCAGATGGTTTCGCTGGTGGCCAGTCTGCTTCCCGCCGGCATGCATGGCGGATATTTAGGTGCGCTCGTCGGACCGTTGGTTCTCCTTGGGTCAATCTGAGGGGTTTTATGCTGACTCGTCGTTCGTTCGTCGTAGGAGTTGGTGCCGGCCTCCTGGCGGCCAAGGACACCGAGATCGAGACGCGTCAGGCCCGCATTCGCGAACCGGAGGCAGTTGAGCCGCAGCCATGTGATGGCACGGTCAAGGTCGATCTCTGGATGCTTCCAAAGGCGAGCGGCGACGGATCGGGGTCGTCTCCGGAGAATGCTATGGGGGCAGCTGCGTTGGCGTCGGTCGTCGCTCCGGGGAGACACATCGGCCTGCTGGCCGACAAGGGTGACTGGCCCGGCTTCTCGCGCTCCTTTGCCGCCGGCGGTGCCGAGGGCGCACCGTGCGTGATCCAGGGCGTCGATCAGGCGCGCCGGCCAACGCAAGTCGTGATCAGCAGTTCCCGTCCTCGGCCGGTGCTGGACGGCTGGGACCCCGAGTGGGGGCGTGGTCGAATCGGCGGGGGTCATGACGTATTTCTCCTGAAACGTGGGGCCGATTACCTGTCGTTTCGCCATCTCCACTTTCGGAACACCGACCGGACGTTTCAGGTGCTGGGCACGGTCCACGGGTTGGATCTTGATACCATCGACTTCACGAACGTGAGGGAGGGGTTGTGGATGGACAACGACCCGGAGCCGGGCGGCTTGAAGCGCGCGATTCGCGGTTTCACGGCGCGCCGGATCAGAGCCATCGGCTTCGAAGAGTCCGTCTTCCGACTATATGGCGACACCGAGGACGTGCTGATCGAGGGCATCGAGGCCGATAGCCAGCGCATGCAGGGGCACATCACGGTCGGCCTGTTCATCGGCAAGGGCGACTCGGCTCGTACGGACACCGTACACAATGTTCGCGTCATCGGTGCGGCCTTCGGCTACTCGGGCGTGATCCAGAACTGCCACGACCAGCACTACGAGAAGCCATGGCTCGCCTACCGGCGGGACGCCGACGGCAATGTCGTCTACAAGACGAACGTGGACGGTAGCTATGTGCTTGACAGGCGGGGCAAGAAGATTCCGCTGGTGGCTGCGCGCTTCTATGCGCCCGTTGATTCCGACGGCTATCGGCCCATCAAGCCCGTTACCGTCATCGACAAGGATCCGGCCAAGTGGGGGAAACACGGTCTCCCGGGCACCAAGTACTGGCAGGGTGATGGCGTAACATCGGAGGGGCTGTGCTGGGGCATCATCCTCGAGAAGCTCACGTTCCGCGGCTGCACTGATGGCGGTGTCGATCTCAAGAGCAAGGACACCCGGATCGTCGATTGCGTGTTCGAGGACAACAAACGCAACATCCGTCTGTCGGGGCTGTCCACGCCGGAGCACCCTGACGGCATCCGCATCGTCGGCGGCGGCTCACGCAACGCACGCAAGCGCGGTGGCAACGGCGGCATGGCTCACATCTTTATTACGGGCGGCAAGACGGCTCGCGACCAGGGGCCGCAGGTCCATCTGGACGACTTCACGTTCGAGGGCGGGCCGGCGGCGGCGTTCTACATCAACAAGGAGAGCCGGTATGGCGTAAACGTCACGCATGAGAACTGTACCTTTAATGGGCGCAATCCGGTTCCGGTTCTGGGATGAACACACTGCGCACCAAGCTCCAGTCGGTCCTCGACTGAGGGCTTTGTGCTACATCCACTGGCGCTGGACACCCCCGACGCGATGCACGCTGAGATGGCAATAAGGGTCAGGACCCCGCGACGAGCTGTCTTGCCCCTCGATCGCTTCGACGACGATCTGGTCAACGTCGGCGGGACGCATCATGTCGGCGGTGATCGCCACAGTATCCCGGCCGAGTTCAGCTGCGAGGGACCCTTACCGCCATAGACTTCTGAGCGTAGTAGAGACACGTTCTCCAAGACGCGGCGGAGGGCGCTCCGGATCCATCAATTCGTTCTCCGCTAATACGCTATCCTCGCCGGCGACGTCGGAGGGGAGTAGCCGCTTAAGCGTCTTCTGCCCTCCGCTTAGGGTATCCAATGTCCTTAAGACAGAACCAGACTGACCCTCGAAGGTTGAAGAGAATTGTTCGGCGGTTACTCCAAGATGTTCGCACAGAAGTTCAAGGCGAAGCTTGAGGATCGTTTCGCGCACCTCGGCGCCATTCTCGGACGCTTCTGTCACTTCTAACGCCAGATCGCATTCGGTATCGAACCCCATTGAGCGATTATTTAGGTTAGAGGACCCGACGCGTAACTGGATATCGTCAACAACCATTATCTTGGCATGAACATAAATGGGCGCGCCTTTCTTTGTCACCGGATAGAAAATGCCACACCTCTTGTAAACATTGGAACGCCAAAGGAGATGTGAAAGCTTGTAGCGCGCAGCGCCCATTGTCTTCTCTTGCAGCCATCCCTCGGTCGTCTTGGGAAGAACAATGATGATCTCCGGTCCTTCAGCCTCTGAGAGCCGACGCGCAAGCGCCTCCGCAATCTTGCGACATGCGAGATACTGGCTTTCAAGATATATCGTGCGTCGCGCCTGTCGGATCGCTGCCAAATAGAGTGCTTCGATTTCCCTTACTTCGCTTTGTCCCGCTTGCTCGGGCAAAGTCCGCGCAATCCCAACGTCTACGTTTTCGACCGTGGGGGACAATTCCCCAGGCCAGCAGTCAAGACCCAACTGCAATGGCGCGAGACGTTCGCCGGTACCCAGTCTCCAACGCTCGCGGGCCAACTCCCCAAGCGCGCGGGCGAGGTCTCCGTCGACCGCGGTCGTGGCATCGTGCCAGGGCCCGTAGGCCCGACCGCTCGGTTGGACACGTCGAGGGTCGGCGTCCGGGTGTTGAGGCGTATCCCAGCGATCCGCGGTTATGTCGATGCCCCCGCAGAATGCCAAACACTCGTCGATCACGATTATCTTCTGGTGGTGGGCGGCGCCGACAGGATGGGCGCTGTCGAGCTTAAACCGGAGGCGCCGGCTAGAGACGGCGTTCAAGATGAACAGCGGAGTCATACCACGGCCGAGCGCTTGGATCATGCCGAGGTCCCACTTAAGCAAATAGACGTGCAACCCGGGGCGCTGCTTCGGCAACCATGATAGAAATTCTCCGAGCCGATTGGGCCCGGGCATGGTAGATCCGTCTGGCTCAAACTTTATTCTCGTATCGAAATCCCAGCCAATCAGCATGATTCTCCGTTGCGCCTTCAACATTGCGGCTTTAGCGATCCGAAAGTATTCAGCGGCGTCGATAATCAGCGCAAATCGGTTGGCGCGCTCAATGCGCCAGCACGTTCGACCTGGTACTAATAAGCGGCTTGTTTCCGACATGATCCACCCAACTGAAAGCGAATCACATTCTTAGGGCGCGCTCGCATCTTGCTGCTAACGGGGTTATCTGATCGCTCATTCCGCGGGGTCTGCGCGGGGATCTCGGCATGGCTTGACTCCTCGCCTTGGACAATCTAGCCGCAGATGTGAATGGTAAACGCGGCGGCCCGGAATGGGTTCCGATAACGCAAACTGAGCGATTCGAAACTCTTGGCGGTCAGTTGCCAGAGGCTGCCAGGATCCCGACGAGGCGCCTCCTTCTGCTCAGGGCTCAGCAGTGCTCGGTGCGCGATGCTGAAAGAAAAAACGAATCATTTCGCGACTGGCATCTGGGCCGCGCGGTTCAGTGTATGATCCTTCCGCGCTCCCGCCGGACCACGCATGACCGCACCCGTGCAGCACCCAATGCTCCACGATCGTCCGGCCGGCTTCATCTGCCTCAACGATACACGTATATTTGACGCCGCCGCGCGAGCAACCGCTTCTTATGGAACGTTTGAGGTCTGCGCTCGCCTTGGCCCGCGCTATCACGTGATCGCCGTTGACCGGACTGACCGTGGTGTCGCTGTCCCCATGAAACACGATCGTGGGGATAGGTTGTGAAGGACCGGCACGCTGATATGGCGTGGCGCCTGAGTCGCCCTGCCGCATTGCGCGGAAGGCCGATGGGACATCCGAAGCAGCACCGCAAGCCAGCCCCGAATGAACGCCAACCGCCGCGAAGGTGTCAGGGTAGCTCGCGCCCAGGATCGCCGCCGCTGCGCCACCAGCCGACAAGCCAGCAGCGTAAATCTGTGAGCGCACAATGGGGAAATCGGTCGCGATTTGTTGGGCTATTCCCGCCAACAGCGCGGGCTCACCCTGGCCACGGGATTGGTCGCCAGGCCGGAACCAGTTCCAGCATTTCGAAGGATTCGCTGACTTTGGTTGTGCAGGATAGGCAACCAGGAAGCCGAACTCCTCCGCCAAGAGGTTCATGCGAGTGCCCGCCGCAAAATCATCCGGAGACTGTGTGCAGCCATGCAGCATCATCACGAGCGGAGCCGTTTCGCCGGTGAGGCTGGATGGGATGTAGAGCTTATAGCGACGGGTTCCCGCGTGATTCGTAAAGGCGCGCTGTTCAAACCGGGCCCCCTCCGGCAGGATAAGTGTTCGCGTGCCGGCTCGTGAGGTCCGTGGGTCGGTTCGTGAGGACTGGGTTTCTTTGGAACCTCTTTCAGTCTGGGCGCGCGGCGGAAAGGTCCAACAATCACCCGCGGCTGCGGATGGTGGGACCAGATCGACAAATTCCGGAGCTCTGGGAGGAGGCGCAGATTGGCGCTTGGGCTCCGCTTCAGACGAGGTGGCTGGTGCCGCAGTGGTGCGAATTGCCCCGCGCAGTAAGGCAATTGCCTCATCCAATCGTCCTTCGACCGTAAGGCGGGTCGCCTCGGCCATATCGGTTTGCGAAAGCGGTTTCATGAGGCAAATTCCTTTTGGACTTGAATCGACTAGGCGCGACTGCCCCTTCCACGGAAGGGCCATGGAAATTCTGGTGGCGTTAACGGAACGAAGAAGACGACGGTCAGTGAACACGATCGGCAAGCGCAGCCTTTACGGCCGCGCTCGCGTGCAAAGCGCCAAGCACCTGAATGGAACTGATGGTTTCCCGCGCAAGCTCCGGTGACACGTCAGCCGCAATAGTGGCCAGTCCAAGAACCTGAATGGTGAGCATCTCACCGGCTGCGCGCACACGCTCGAGATCCTGTCTGCTGTAGTGCCGCAGACCAAGGTCCAACTGCTGTCTTGCGACAGTTTGCTTGAGGGTTGAATCGTGGCGGTCGAGCAGACTTCGGATGGCCGTCCTGATGAAGTCAGTTCGATTTGAATAAAAGCTCTGCGCCACCAATAGATCGATGTGGCCAAGATCGACATATCCGAGATTGATCGTGATCTTTTCGCTGTCCGGCCCTTTCGACGGCGGCTGCACCACTGGTTCCATTTTGCCGCTCCTACCATCTGTAGACCATCTGACTGGATGGTATATGTGCAGCGCTGGATAGTTATACAAGACTTATTTGCGGGCACCGCGTTTACGGCCATCGCGCCGAAAGCCTAGTGCTAGGCGAAAATGTCAGCCGCGCGTGCGGCACCCTAGGATTTCGCTAGGGCCGGTAACTCATGTCCTCCTTCGAGGGGCGCTAACGTGTCCAGGGTAGTAACACCCAGAAACCCGATTTCCTCGAGCGCCTGCCGCAGTGAATTGGCCACCAAATCGGCCCCGATGTTACGCTCGGCGTCCTCAGCTTCGGCAATACCATGCTCCGGGAGAGACCAAAGCCCGAAGACGATCCGCGCAACGGGAATCTGCCGCAGGCGACGGGTCATGACCGGGCATTGGTGAAGTTCGGATCGAGATAGCAGACGTAGGCGGTGCTTACGTTTGACGCGTCGAGATTGATGAGGTTGGTCGTCGAGACGTCTCGACTCGGAACGACCTGCGCACGACAGCAGCCGAAACTCAGCCTTATAGCGACCGAAGAGCTAGAACAGCATCAAGAGCCGAGGATGCATCAGGTCGTGATTTGTCACTGACTCCCGAGCCGGCGACTCTCTTCCTTAACGTCCTCCTGCGACAGGCGTGGAGTACGAGTGCCAGTGCTGGAACGGCTTCTGCAATCCTGCGGCAAAATGACCACCTATGAGTCAAAGGCGAAGGATGCGCCCTCGTTTGCCGAGTTCAGAAGTTAGCCCACTGCAACGAGATCTTGGGTTCCAAATCCCTCTGTGACTGATTAGGGGCAATGGGCCAACTGCTCCAGGCGGCGTCGACCCGTGTGGATTTGAGGAGGGAGGATCGACGCCTGAATCCCAAGATCTCAATATCTTATAGCGACTCTTAGTATTTCCCCGAGGCATTCTTCATTCCACTTTAGCGGCGGTGCCCAGTTCGCCCGCTCACTGCATCGTGGCATTTAGCTTCGCTATCAGCCGTAGCGGAAACAACTCGCTGCCCGAACTTGGAGCAGTCGATCCTGCGGCTTGAACTTGGGTCATTGACCTCACATCTCACGAAGACAACCTATGTGAGCGTTTTGCACATCGATCTGGCCTGCGCAGACGCTGCTCTATGCGCTGATCTTGGCCTGGAGTCGCAAGTTGAGCGTTCCCATCACCCTATGAGGAGCCCAATGCCTGAGCCGACTGGATCGTCATTCGGATCGCTGGCGCTTATCGCTGTCGTGGTCGGCGTTGCTGCCGGTGCCTTCGCCTATACCGCCGGATGGCTCTCACCCGATCGCCTGACGTCGATCAAGATAGTCAATGCGATCGCGCCGGCTGCCGGCCCGGCGCTCGGCCACCGGCGAAATCATGCGAAGGGCATCTGTTTCACCGGCACATTCGAATCGAATGGGAACGGCGCGGAGCTCTCGCGAGCCCGGGTTTTCACCCGCGGCCAGTATCCCGCTCTCGGACGCTTCAATCTCGCCACCCCCGATCCCGACGCCCAGGACGCGACGGTCCGGGTACGGGGCATGGGCTTGCAGATTTCAGCCCAGGACGGCGAGCAGTGGCGCGCGGCCTTGATCGATCCACCGTTCTTTCCGGTGGCGACGCCGGAAGCGTTCTATGAGTTGCTGGAGGCCTCGCACAGCAAAGATCCAGATGCCATGAAAGCATTCATTGGCAAGCATCCGGAATTCGCGGCGTTCGGCGATTGGGCGAAGAGCGCGCCTTGGACGGCGAGTTACGCGGAGGAGCCTTACAACAGCCTTAACAGTTTCGTATTCGTCGACAATTCCGGTGGCGAGCACGCGGTGCGATGGTCGCTCCTGCCGCAGGCGCAGGTCGTGCCGATCACCGACGCCGATCTCGCCAAGCTTGGCCCCGACCACCTCGACCAGGAGATCTCCGACCGGGTCGCCAAAGCGCCGCAACGCTGGACCATGGCGGTAACCGTTGCCGATCCTGGTGATCCGACGGCGGACCCGAGCAAGGCCTGGCCGGAAGGACGACGTACCGTCGAGGTCGGTACGCTCGTCGTGCAGAAGATCGAAGCCGAACGCGACGGCCCTTGCCGCGACATCAATTTCGACCCGACGATCCTGCCGAACGGCATAAAGGTATCCGACGATCCGTTCCCGGCCGCTCGATCGTCCGCCTATGCAAAGTCGTACGACCTGCGTACGTCCGAAGTTGAGCACTATCCCCATCAGCAGCAAACTGCGACGGGTACCCAGCCATGAACAGCGCCGGCATGCGATTCACCGTTCTTCAGCGTTTGCTGCACTGGCTCATGGCCGTTTGCATTCTGGCGATGCTCTTCATCGGAGTGGGCATGGTGTCGACCGTCATGCCCAAGTACGTTCCCCTTCTGGCGACGCACAAGACGCTCGGCATAGTCATTCTCGTGCTCGCACTGATTCGTCTCGGCGTGCGCGCTCGCTACGGCTCGCCGCCTTTGCCCGCGGATCTGCCGGTACCCATGAAGCTCGCGGCGCGCCTGTCTCATTACGCGCTCTATGCGATCATGATCGGCATGCCGCTGATCGGCTGGGCGATGTTGTCGGCGGGCGCCTATCCGATCGTGCTGTATGGGAACATACATCTCCCCGCCATTCTTCCGCAGAGCGCCGCCCTGCATGCGCTGCTCTGGAATGCGCACTTCTACTTGGCGTTCGCATTCTTCGCGCTGATCCTGCTTCACCTCGCCGCGGCGCTCTTCCATGCCCTGGTCCGGCGGGACGGTGTCTTCGAGAGCATGGCTCCCGTGCCGTCCCGCGACAAGACAGCTCCGGCGGAATGACGGGTGTGGGGTGGTTTGGTTGCAGACGCAGTGGCGCTGACCCCGTGCGCAAGGCTGCCGACCGTCATTTCGACATAGCCGTTGCGCGGTCCCGGATGTGGTCAAGTTCTGGTTTCGCGGCTAAAAGGCGAGGATGAAATCCAAAGCCCACGGCTATCTCTTCGCCCTCGCCGCCACGACGATCTTCTCCCTCCAGGACGCGGTCTCGAAGCATCTCGGCGACCATTATCCGCCGATCTTCGTCACCATGATCCGGTATTGGGCGTTCGGCGCCTTCTGCATATTGTTGGTCTCGCGGAAGCGGGGCGGTCTGAGAGCGGCGGCCAGCACGACGCGGCCGGTTCTCCAGATCGTCCGCGGCGTCCTGCTCGCCGTGGAGATCATGATCGTAATCACCGCCTTCGCCCACGTGGGCTTGGCGCATTCGACCGCCGTCTTGTCGGCGACGCCGATTCTGGTCACCCTGCTCTCGATCCCGCTGCTTGGCGAGCGCGTGGGATGGCGGCGCTGGTCGGCGATCATCGCCGGTCTCGTCGGCGTGCTGCTGATCCTCAAGCCCGATGCAAGCGGCTTTCTCGATCCGTGGCTGCTCCTGCCGGTCGTCTGTTGCGTGATGTATGCGATCTATCTGATCGCGACCCGGCTAGTCAGCCGCACCGACGCGCCGGCGACCAGCTTTTTCTATATCGGCGTCGTCGGCGCTGTGACGGCGACCCTGGTCGGGCCATTCTTCTGGGCCGATCTCGAAGGGTGGGACCGGGCCTGGATGGGTTTATTGTGCATCACCGGCATGACGGGCCACTACCTGGTGATCCGCGCCTATGAGCTGCTCGATGCGTCCGCGGTGCAGCCGATCAGCTATCTCGGCCTGGTCTATGCCTCATTCTTCGGCGTCCTGCTCTACGGCGAGACGCTGACCTGGAACGTCGTGGCCGGCTCCGCGATCGTGGTCGGAGCCGGCATCTTCACCTTCTGGCGAGAATACGTGCTTCGCCATCAAGTTCCTGTTCAAGCCGCGCGACAGCGCGGGGCGGCGTAGTCACGATCGTGGCGTCTATCGGCGCTGCCGTCGCCGAGATCGGCGCATGGTTTGCATTGTGGGCCTGGGCGCGCATGGGCAAGTCGATCTGGTGGCTCCCGCTCGGGCTCGTCTCGTTGATCATTCTTGCCTACCTGCTGACGCTTGTGGACAGCGAAGCCGCCGGCCGCGCCTACGTGGCATAGGGCGGCGTTTACATCATCGCATCGCTGATCTGGCTGTGGATGCTCGAAGGAGTCCGGCCAGATCGCTGGGACTTGACCGGTGCATTCATCTGCTTGATCGGGACTTCAGTTATTCTGCTCGGGCCTCGAATCGGGCCCCGGGGGTTCCCCTTCTTCGCCCATCGTGAGCGAGGGACCCAAGAACGCGACTTCAAAAATGTCGGTAAAAGCCGCTCGCTGTTGTTGGTGTTCAGTCTGCTATCGTCGAGCCGCCTATCGGGTCCATCGGGTAGAGTCGACCTAAGGCCTGACGGTAAACACCGTCCACATCCCACTCGCGAAGTGGCCTGGAACGTTGCAGAAGAGAAGGTACTTGCCCGGCTTCAGATCGAGGCGCAGGGCGGCAGACATGCCTGGATCGATCTCCGACACTTCGCCCAGAATGTCCGCCATTTTATCTTCATCGACCTTATTCTCGCCGCTGATGTAAGGAAACAGCATGGTCAAATCCCTGAGCCGCGTGAAGATCATCTCGTGGATTGCGTCCTTCGATGAGTTGAGGACCTCGAACGTTATCTCGCCAGCTTTGACGGTGTCCGTGCTAAGTGCGATGCCCATCGTCACTTTCGACAAGTCCTTGCCGGCTGCAGGAAACCCGAGGTCGGTCGCCATCGGCATTTCTGCGCCTTTGTCCCAAAGCGATACGTTTACCACTGACCCTGCGGCTTGGGATGGACTCGCCATCACGACTCCCACGACGAGGGCCGCGATCGCCAGAAACAGGAGGCTAGGGAGTCGCCCACGGATAGCCTTGCGTTTGAACATGATCGAAACCCCTTTCCTGATTAAGCATGCGCCACTTAGGGCCGACATGCACCGGATGACCAGCTCGTTGAGCTGAGATTGCAGGAAACGACGGACCTTGGCTGACAACGCTGTTCCGAGCGTTTCGCCGCCATGAAACCTGTACGACGCCGATATTTTCGCCGCGTGCCAAGCTCCTGAACTCTCTCGCGCCTCAGTCACGGCCACAATAGGGAATGGTACGGATGGCGGGTTGAGACTCGCCAGAGATCAACACCTCGATCGATGACTGCAAACGCGACCGTTTGAGGCGGTGTAGCCGGGCAAACTCCGATGTATGCCAGCCCTGGGTTGGTCAGACTTTTCCAACGACAACGTCTTCCTCAACGAAGGCGACGCTGGCTTATCCGGGAAGTCCCGTATTGTGAAGCTTCGAAGAGCGAGCATAATTGCAATCACGCTTGGCAGCAGTCCGACGCTTCCTGGCGAAGCGAGCCGTGCTGCACGGCTCTCATCTGCGCCGTCGCGACGTGGACCGGTTTAATACATGTGACCCAGGTCAAGCCTGGGAATGAGGGCGACGACGAACGGGAGCATCGATATGTCCGGCATGCTGGATCAACTGCAAATCGACCATCGCAACATGCGCCAGTTGTTGCGCATCCTCGACGAGGAATTGGAGGCCTACAGTACCCGTGGTTCAGCCGACTTTGATTTGATGAAGCAGATCTTGGAATATACGTTGCATTATCCGAGCCTCATTCATCATCCGCGCGAGGAGACATTATTCCGGCGGCTCTTGGAGCGGGATCCGATATCCAAGGCGATGGTGGGAGACCTGACGAAGGAACACGAAGAGCTGGCGCGTCTGACCCATCGATTCGCCGCCGCGCTCCATAACGTGGAGCATCTGCCGCGTGCGTCGTTCAGCAAGCTCGCCGACGAGTATGTCATGCGATCCCGCCACCATATGGAAACCGAGGAGGAAAAGTTTTTCCCGAGGCTTATAGCGGTGTTCAGCGATGCGGACTGGGCAGATTTCGATGGACTCGTGGCGAAAGGCTATGATCCTTTGTTCGGGACGACGATCGAGAAGTACTACAAGACTCTACATCAGAGAATTCTGGGCGCGCGCTGGTGAACCGTCCAAACATCTGGTCTGCAAGATCGCTCTACGCTTCGCCTTCAGCTCCCGATCCTGCGCTGAGATTGATCGCGGCAAGAATTGCCGCCTGCACGGCTTTAGCCGATCATCACGTCCAAAAGATGATCTGAGCGCCGCTGGTGCGATTCTTCTGCGACAACAAACCAGGTCACATAGTCACCATGACCCGGCGTGCCATCTTCCATGATGGGGCCAGCATATTCGATGAAGTCCTCGTGGAGATCATCTTGAGTTTTAATCTCAATAGCCGACGCCGGGCTTGCGGACGCGACTGTGAGCGCGACGGCGGCCCCAAGCAGAAACTTGCGCAAGATGCCTCCCCACGAGAGATCGTGAACGTAACACAAGTATGGCCTGCGCGGAATCGAGGATTACAGCGGAAACGTCTACTTTATGGCCGTTCGACGAAGGCACGCATATGACGGTCGCCGATGCGCTCGGCATCCGATACGATCACTCTTCGACTACGCGGACAAGCTGACCAGCAAGACCTCCTACATTCGCTCTCTCAGCGACTGGCGGAGCGGACGACGGCACAGGAACGAGGCCGGTTCCTTAACCTACCAATGCCGGAATCCAAATCAGGGCTCGTGAACTCAACCACTTGAGCGGAGACAGGAGCTGAATGTCGGACACCGTCCTCATTGCTGGAGCGCTCCTAGGCATCGTCGCGGACGTCATCCGCCGCTCCGCGGGCAAAACCCAAAGCACCTTGAGATTGCAGGCTCCGCACATGGCACGAGGCGGCGAACGATCCCATATGACTGCGCGACTGCCAACCTTCGTTACAGGGACCTGACGTGAGCGCGACTCATCGCCGGAGCACCGGTCTTCGCCAATTCCTGGATCTCCAGCAGCAGCGCGATTGGATGCAGGGCAAAACGATCCTTCGCGACACCGATAAGCGCGCGGATTCCCCGGAATTGCGCCTCAAATACGCCGCGCGCTACCAGAAGCTGCTCTGCCGGCCGCAGGCAGAGGAAGCACTCGATATACTCCGGCGTTACGGGCGCGACTGCATCCCGATCCCCCGCCAGACCGAGCGGCATTACTGGTCGGTCTCCTGCCTGCCCTCAACCCCGGGCAAGGCGCTCGTCCGCGTCAATGCAAGTTGGATGGAGCTGTTCGCGCTCTATCCGGACGGTGATGGCATCCGCGCGAAATTCCTGGTGCATCTTTCTGACTTCACGACGGATCATTCGCTCGACCAGGGCCGGATCGACGAGGCATTGCTCGAACGCTGTGTCGGGACACCGGAAGACGTCGGCTGTTTCTTCCCGCGCGGCGACGACATTTTCGGCATCAAGGTCCGCGGCTTGCGCTCGATCCGCAATTTCCTGAAGGCACGCCGCGCTCTGCGGGCCATCCGAGCCTTTAACCTGACGCACATGAACCGGGGCCGTAACGCCTACCAGGCAAGCCACTGCTACAGCTTGGCGGATTACATGGTGGAACGATAAATGGCCTTTGGATCCGCCGAAGGCAGCGCGATAGAGAGGGCCTTCAAACGGTCATGACTTCGCCGTCTCAAGCTCCGACAGAAGCTGCTTAGACGCCACCAGATCGGCCGTCCCGAATCCTTCCTTGAACCGGCCACAGGTGGAAGCGAGAAGGTCGATCGCCGCCCGTGTACGGCCATTCCGATGCCACAGCCGCGCGAGGCTGATCGCCGCCTTCAATTCCCACGACAGAGCCTTCTGTTCGCCGGCGCATGCGTACGCCTGTGAGAACAGCATCTCAGCCTCTCCGAGCGAGGTGCCGGAGCCCTCCAGCACGAGAAGCTCGCCCTTGATCCGAAGGATCTCGGATGTGCACCAGGCTTCATCGGTCGTACTCAGCCGATGGAACGCTTCCTCGATGGTGGCGAGCCCCTCCGAGACCCGGCCGGCCCAGCCCAGGCTCTGCGCCAACTCGGCACGGTAGGCGAGATAGGACGGCGCGTAATGAAGGCTGCGGAAATCCTCCAACGCGCCGCGCACCAGTCCGATGCCTTTCGAGATCATTCCGGACCGGTTGAGGATAACTCCCGTGAGGCCCTTGGCGAGTGCACTCCAGAGCGCGAGCCCGTGGCGTGCCGCGTGCTCAGCCAGCGTGGCAACCGCCTCTTCCGCCGCCTTCAGGTCTCCCGACCAGATCGAAACCGGGCACACCGCCACGGCCAGCGCATAGCAATAGCTGTTTGGATGATCGCGCTCCGCCGCTTCCACGAGAGCCTCCCGCGCGGCGCGCATCCCCTGCTCGGGAAAGCCCATTTGCCACAGAACCCGCGCCAGCATTCCTCTAGTCGCGACGCGCTGATCGAGTTGGAACCGGACGATATGGGCCTTCGACGTCGCGACGTCATAGCGGTCCAGCACCGTTTCGAGACATCGCCTCGCTTCCACGAACTCACCCAGCTGAAGGTGGCAGACGCCGATCTGCCGATCGGCGATCGCGATTTCCTCCGGCGTACCCCTTGATGCGGCGATGTTGCGATAGCGCAGAGTCAGCGTCAGCGCTGATCTGAAATCGCAGGAAAACGAGCGATAGGTCCAAAGCCGCCACAATGCGCTCAACTGCCGTTCGGTATCGTCGCTGTCTTGCGGAGATTTGGACCAGGCGGCCGTCGCAAATGCCGATCGCGCGGTCGTGAAGAAGAGACACGTGCCAAAGCCTGCCTCGAGCTTGATGATCGCCCACTGATCGGCCGATCCAGGCTCAATGGAACCAAGAGCCCGCCGGATGCGCTCGCGCGCTTCGGCGAGCAGCGACAGTTCGAGCCAGAGCGGTGTCGCCGATACAGTCAGCGCCACGCCGATCGATGGATCTCCGCCAGGTGAGAAGGCCCAGTCCAGGGCGGTACGGACTTCATCGAGGCTCCGGTGATGAGTCTCGGCGTCTCCTGCCGGCTGCAAGCCCCATTCGGCTTCGACCCCTTCCAGCAGGTCGCGATAGTAGTCAGCGTGGCGGCGGCAAAACCGTTCAGTTTCCCCGGATTCGGCGAGCCTCTCGCGCGCATAGAGGCGTGTGAATTCGAACAAGCGGAAGAGCGGCTCCTCTCCGCCGACATCCGCGGCGGCCAGCGATTTTCCAGCCAGGTTCGCGACGGCGTCCGCAATGTCGTGCTCAGAACCGTCGCCTCCTGCAACGCCGATCGCCGCCGCGAGCGGAAAGGCTCCGGCAAAAACGCTGAGGCGCTGAAGGACCAGGCGCTCGAGCTCCGTCAGTCCGTCGTAGCTCCAATCGAGGGTCGCTTCCATGGTCCGGTGCCGGGGCAACTCGGTCCGGCGCCGGCTCGGGAGCCACAGCCGATCCTCCAGGTTCGCTGCAATGCCGCGAATTCCGAACGTATCGACACGGGCAGCAGCGAACTCGATCGCGAGCGGAACGCCGTCCAGCTTCGCGCAGATATCGGCAACGAACGGAGCCTCCTCGTCGGTCAGTTCGAAACCCCCCAGGTTCGCGGCCGCGCGTTCGACGAACAGCTGAATAGCCGGATATCTTAGCGCCTCGGTGGCCGCAATCCGGCTTCCGATCGGCGGATACGGGAGCGGCTGAAGGCGAAACAGGTGCTCGCCGCCGGCGCGAAGCGGCTCGCGGCTGGTGGCGAGGATATGAACACCTGGCGCGCGACGGAGGATCTCATCGGCCAGTTCGGCGGCCGCATCGATGACGCGCTCGCAATTATCAAGCACGACCAGCATGTGGCTGTCCCTGATGACCCTCAGCAGGCCCGACAAAAGATCCTCGCCCTGTATCTCGCGCCCAAGCGCCGTCGCCAGCACAGCCGGAACGAGGCCAGGATCGGAAAGCGGCGAAAGATCGACCAGCCAGACGCCATTTTCGTAGTCAGGCAACAGTCGGTCGGCGGCCGCGAGCGCGACACTGGTGGTTCCGACGCCGCCCGTACCGACGATCGTAACGAAGCGCTGCTGCGGCAGCTGCCGGACGAGCTTGCCGATGACCTCATCGCGCCCCACAAGCCTCGTCATCATGTTCGGCAGATTGTGCTTCGGCTTCAACGATAAACTCGGCGAGGCGCCGGCGGTCTTTGTCGATGCGATCGGGGCTACGAACTGGTAGCCACGTCCGGTTATCGTCTGGATGTAGCGGGTGCCGTCCTGTCCATCGGCCAGCACCCGCCGCAACGCCGCAACATGGACCTTGAGATTGGCTTCATCGACGGTCGTATTCGGCCACACCCGCGCCATCAACTCGTGCTTGCCGACCAGTTCGCCGGCATGCTCGACGAGCACGATAAGGATCTCCAGGGCCCGGTTGCTGATACGGAGTGCCTTTCCGCCTTCGAGCAACAGACGCCGATCTGGATGGAGGTGAAACGGTCCGAATGAGACCACGCGTTCAACCGAGGCGGCAGACAAGTCAGCCTCCTTCAGTGCATGTATCGAGACTATGACGGGGAGAACGGTCTGTCTAAATGCGCCGCGTAGAAAAAGCCAAACCGCCTGCAACCGGGTACGATTCCGAGGACGCCCTCTGCGACATAGCTTACCGCACCCAGCCATTCGCGCAGCAAACACAGGCCGCGGCGATCAGCTTACTGCCGTAGCAGCGTCGATGATGTCCGTGGTTCGCCCTAACGTAGCCACCTTCTGCTACGCGTTCCAGCCGGCCGCAGGGGAGCCGCTCGGCCGCGGTTCAGGGCCTGCGCCATCAAACCAGGAGGCACGCCTTTGCTAAGGCTCAATCCCGTTCGGCGCTCTTCCGGCACGCGATTGTCCGCAACGTCCATACGCTCAGCTCCGCACGGTCTCCCAGTGACCGGACTTGGCCGATTTCAATACCGCATCGGTGACGTATTCCGTCGCGAGCGCGTCGCGGAAGGTCGGCGATGCGGGCTTGCCGCTGGAGAGGCCTTCGAGGAAATCGGCGGCCTGATGGATGAAGGTGTGCTCGTAGCCGATCTGCAGGCCGGGCACCCACCAATGGCTCATATAGGGATGCTCGCCGTCGGTGATATGGACCTGGCGCCAGCCGCGCAGCTGGCCTTCGTCGCGATGGTCGAACCATTGCAGGCGATGGAGATCGTGCAGGTCCCAGAAGATCGAGGCCTTCTCGCCGTTGATTTCCAGGGTGTAGAGCGCCTTGTGCCCGCGGGCATAGCGCGTCGCCTCGAACAGGCCGAGCGAGCCGTTCTTGAACCGCGACAGGAACATGCTGGCGTCGTCGATCTTCACCTCGGCGATCTGCCCGGTCTCTGCGTGCTTGCGCTGCTTGACGAAGGTCTCGGTGGCGCCTGTGACGCTGTCGATGCCGCCGTTGAGCCACATCGCGGTGTCGATGCAATGGGCCAGGAGATCGCCGGTGACGCCGCTCCCCGCCACGTTTGCGTCCAAGCGCCAGGTGCCGCGGCCGCCCTGCGGCACTTCGGCCGAGATGGTCCAGTCCTGCAGGAACTTGGCGCGGTAGTGGAAGATGCGGCCCAGACGGCCCTCATCGATCAGCTGCTTGGCCATCGTTACCGCCGGCACGCGCCGGTAGTTGTACCAGACCATGTTCGCGACCTTGGCCTTCTCGACCGCGGTGACCATTTTCTCCGCCTCGGCGGCAGTGCGGCCGAGCGGCTTCTCGCACATCACCATCTTGCCGGCTGCGGCCGCTGCGACAGCGATCTCGGCATGGGTATCGTTGGGGCTGGCGATGTCGATCAGGTCGATGTCCTTGCGGTCGATCAGCTTGCGCCAATCGCTCTCGGAGGACTCGAAGCCCCAGTTGGCGGCGAAATCGGCCGCACTCTTGGCGTTGCGTGTGCAAACCGCCTTCAGCACCGGCTCATAGCCGAGCGTGAAGAACTCCGGAGCCTGTCGGAAGGCGTTGGAATGGGTGCGGCCCATGAAGCCGCCGCCGATGATCGCGATGTTGAGCTTCTTCTTGGCCATGACTACTCACGCCAACCATGTGCGTCGCGCACCTTGATCATGGTCGCGAGCACGTCGTTCCAGGTCTGCTGACGGGTCATCACCGCATTGGGGAACATGCAGCCGTCCCAGCAGATATGCCGCATCTTCTTGGTGAGGTTGCCGTTCTCGTCGCGCAGCCAGTAGCCGGCATTCTTCGGCACGTCGAGCTTGCCGTTGGGATCGGTCGCCTGGACGTGGCGGCCGGTCTTCTCGTGATCGCCGGAGCCGAAGACCGTGCCGTCGTTCTGCGCGACATGGAAGTCATAGGTCCACGGCCGCAAGGCATCGGCCACCTTCTTGTAAGCGGCGTCGAGTTGCGAGCGGTCCTTCCAGTCGTAAGCCTTCGGTAGCAGCCGGTCCTCCTCGGAATTGTAACCCAGGGTGAAGAGCATGGAATGCGCCATATCGGCCTGGTAGCCGACTACGCCCGGCATGCCGACCTCTTCGAGCAGGTTCACGTTCTTGCGCCAGGACTGCATCCCGCCCCAGCAGATCTCGCCCTCGGCAAAGAGGTATTCGTCATGATCCTCAGCCACCTTGCCCGCCTCGCGGAAGGTCTCGGCGATCTTCCTGGTGTTGCCGGCAGGGTCCTTCTCCCAATCGGTTACGCTGCAGGAGGAGTCGATCCTGACGCCGCCGCTCGGACGGATGCCGATCTCGCGCATCTGCTGGCCGATCTTGCAGGCCTTCTTCACCTGCTCGACGAAGCGCTTGCGCTCCTCGGCCGTGCCCATGGCCGAACCGCCGCCGGCCCCCGCCCAGATCGGCGCCACGAAGGAGCCGATCTTCAAGCCATAGGAGGCGATGTGATCGGCGATGCGCTTCACGTCGTCCTTCGCGCTCTCGATCGAGATATGCGGATCGGCCAGCCAGAGATCGACGCCATCGTACTTCACGCCGTCGACTTCGGCATTGGCGGTCAGTTCCAGCAGGGTATCGAGGGGAATGATCGGCTCCGCCCCCGGCGCGCCTTTGCCGACCACGCCTGGCCAGGTCGAGTTGTGCAGCTTCGGATAATTGTTGGTGTGCTGAGCCATGCGATCGTCCTCCCTCTCAATCGGCGCGCAAAAGTGGCGCCGGAACGGACTTCACGTGCAGGGAGAAGGAGACTTGCTGTCCGACTGACAACCGTCGCGCGGCAAATCCCGGGCAATCGAAACATGATTCTTTTATCGCGGCGTCACCGCAATCGCGGGACCAGCTCCCCTCGCCCGTCAGCCATTTCTCCCCGGCTGCTCCATGCGTGGGGCTAGTCTTTGGGATGCGAGCGGACGGTGTCAAGCGAGACCGCCTCGGCGGTCGTAAAGATGAGCGATCTGTTACTGAAGATGAGCGATTTATTATACGCGGACTCAAGTGCTACGAGCCATCAAGGATCGGCGCTACTACATCGACAGTCGTGCCGCCGCCCTGAGCGAAGGAAACGCGCAGCTTCTATGTACCGGTGCACGTTCTCGCTGGAAAGGTCGGTGCTCCACGGCGTCTAACAGGCGGCACTGTAGACCGGCTTCCTCCGGCGAAGCTCGTAAAAAGCGCCACTGGCCGCGAAGCGCGCATCGGTGCAAATCAGGGCCCTGGGTCCCGAGACGTGCAGCGATCTTCCCGATCGTGAAAATCCTCCCGGCAGCCTCATGACTGGGGAGGGGACCTAGGGCGCCCGGAGATCCCAGTGTTCGCTTGAGATCGTATATTCTATCGTATATGATTTGGCCCGTTGAGACGTCATTTCTGTGCTTCGTCTCGGATCGAGGCGCACACAATCATTGATCGGCTGCGGGGGCATCTTGGTTATCCAGAGGTCCAAGGGTTTGGCCGATGACGTCTATGGGGCGATTTTCAACAAACTGATGGCCCTCGACATCGCCCCTGGTGCACGCATTACCGTGGATGGGTTGGTGCGAGAACTAGAGGTCTCCCACACACCCATTCGCGAGGCGCTGGGGCGCTTGGAGGGCGAGGGGCTCGTGGTCAAGACACACCTCGTCGGCTACAGTGCAGCGCCGCAAATCACGCGCCAGCGTTTCGACGAGCTCTATGAACTTCGTCTCCTGCTGGAGCCGGACGCCGCCCGCCGCGCCGCACAACGGATCACCGAAGCAAAAATGCGCAGGCTGCGAGAAACAGCCGAACGGATGCGCACGCTCGGCAGCAGCAGGGAGAGGTTGAGTTACTCTGGGTTTGCGCGGCTCGACGCGGATTTCCACGACCAGATCATGAAGATCGGGGGCAACGAGTTGATCCGCGTTACGCTGGCGCATCTGCACACCCATTTCCACATCTTCCGCCTGATCTTTCACGCCCGGGTAACCGAAGAGGCGCTGATGGAGCACGACTCCCTCTTGGTGACTATTTCATCCGGCGACGAGATCGGGGCTGAACGCGCCATGCGTGAGCACATCGAACGCTCACGACAGCGGCTCCTGATGGCTTTTGAGTGATGTTTAGTGGGCCATTCCCTTGTAGGCTTCTGTCTGGTCAACTGACCGGGGGCGCGGCCAAGCGTACGAGGGTGTCAGCACGCTACATCCGCTGGAGCGGTTGGGAGATGAGCGATTTACACAAAAATTTCCCCGATACCTACAAGACGTGGCATCCTGCTCAGCCCAGCGTAGGGCAAGAGCGGGAGAAGGGTCGCGCGACGCGGATGTCGTTTGACGGTCCTCCTGCGGCGTCAGATGCTGTCGGGCCGCATCAAAATGGCCGTCGTCCCTCGGGGAGGCACTTAGGGACGGCGGGCCAGAATTGCTTTCCGCGGGAGTGAGTGGGAATGGCGATGGGACAGGTCGCGGGCCATGCGCTGAGCTTGACGAACGTCAGCAAGTCCTACGGGCGGGTAAGGGCTCTTCAGAACCTGTCGTTCAGTGTTGCGGAAGGCCGCTTCTTTGTGCTGTTCGGGCCTAGCTCGGTCGGTAAGACGACGACGCTCCGTTCAATCGCCGGCCTCGTCACGCCGGATCGCGGCCGGGTCGAGATCTTCGGCAGGGACTGGACGCACGAGCCCATTGCCGGACGCGGTGTGTCGATGGTGTTCCAGTCCTTCGCGCTCTATCCGCATCTCACTGTCTACGAGAACTTCGCCTACCCCCTGGTCGAGGCCAGGCTCGGCCGCGAGGAGATCGGTCGCCGCGTCAAGGAGACGGCGGCGATGCTCCGGCTCGACTCAAAGCTCGACCGCAAGCCGGCCACGCTCTCAGGGGGCGAGCAGCAACGCGTCGCGCTCGGCCGATCGCTGATTCGTCGCCCCAGGATCCTGCTTCTGGACGAACCCCTGACCAACCTCGATGCAAAGCTCCGACATGACATGCGCGCGGAATTGAAGCGGCTGCATCGCCAGTTCGGCCTGACCATCGTTTATGCGACGCCCGACGAGCTCGAGGCGCTTTCCATGGGCGAGGAAATCGCTGTGCTGCGTGACGGCGCCGTGGTGCAGAGCGGGACGCCCGATGAGCTCTACGAAGCTCCGCGCGACCTGTACGTGGCTGGCAAGATCGGCTCGCCGCACATGAACATGATCAAGGGCACGCTGGCTCGCGACGGTTCTTTCTTCGAGTCCGCGTTCGGGCCCTTGCATTTCGCGCGGAAGCTGAACGCCGCGGAAGCAGGGGAAGCGGCCGTGATCGGCATCCGGCCGAGCGACATCCGCTTTGCGAGAAGCGGTGAGCAAGGCCTTGACGCCAGCATCGCCATGCTTGAGCCGCTGGGCGACGTGACAGTCGTGTCCGTGGAAACCGGCGGCGAAACGCTGCGCATGGTGCTGCCCGAATCCGCTGCGTCGGGTTTGCGGGCCGGTCAACAG